>VMHT01148961.1_pt1 | contig 24500 bp, 19 predicted proteins | sample 4693611 | NCBI WGS metagenome assembly VMHT01 (sample SAMN12280063, study PRJNA550983) | marine metagenome | isolation source: seawater sampled from same location over 5 years 0.02-0.2 micron viral filtrate | place: USA: collected off the coast of southern California halfway between the port... ...
AAGTATTAACTAACACAATTGAAAAAAGTTAGATTAGTATTTTAAAAAAAATTTGTAGAAAAAATGACTCCAATATCTCCAATATCTCCAATATCTCCAATCATTTTTTGTTAGATTTGACTATTTTCTTTCTAGGTTTTTTCTGCTTCTTTTTACTTTCCTGAAACATTATTTCTAATAGTATTCTTTTGTGGTCGGCCATAAGTGTGGCGTGGTCTCCCTGTGAGTATTCTGTTTGTTTTGCTAACACTTTCTTTCGTAGGATGTTACCAGCCCCTAGCCCTTTGCTAAACTCTCTGTTAGGGTTTATCTTACCGTAATACTTGCGTAGATTCTTCAGTTGTGTAGGTGTAATTGATTCTAACTTTTTTTTTTCTACCTTCTTCACAACTTTCTTTCTAGGCTTTTTCTCTTTCTTATCCTTATCCATATGGCTCTGGTCGGCGGACTTGGTGACTTTCTTTTTTTTCTTCTTGGGTGCTTCAGCACCTTTGCCTGCGTCTTTGCGTCTTATGGCTTCTCGTATTACAGAGTCAGGGACATTCATCCCTCTCTTTTTCATTTCTGCTTTCAGTAAATCAAACTTTGAAGACATATAATATATATGAGATTATTTTTGTATGGCTAAATCTTTACGAGTTCCAAATATTCTTTTAACTTTCTTTGCTGGATTAAGAGGGTCAAATAATAAAGTTCCTTGTTCTACAGGCACATCACGGAGTGTGGCCTTTCTATAGTTTGGAGTGCTAGCATCTGGTATTACACGACCACTACTAGCATCATACTGGACGCTAGGTCTAGGGTCTTGAAATGATTCTTTAGCCTGTGCTGCCCCTGCCTGTCCTCCAAAACTACTAGATGCTTGGTTAGCCGCCATAAATGCGAAAACACTTTTAGCCTTATCTACCTGTTCTCCATAAGACCCAAAAGTCTCACCCATAGTCATATCTTCATATGATATAATGGCTCCTTTATCTAATGCGTGAGTCTTTGGCGGAGTTTGATGGAAAATACTAACCTCCTGACCGCCAATAGTAGTAACAGTTCCACCCAAAAATACAGCGTCTGTATAGCCTTTAAGTGCTTTAGTCCTTTTTGGTTTATCTCCAAATGTTAGAGGTCTATCATATCTTTCACCAATTTTAAATATTCCTTTTTCTCCTTTTGGTCTATACAATAGGGCTAGATTCATTTTACCACCCTGATATTCTCTAGTGCCTTCAATACCATAGACTTTTTGTGCCTGACCTTTACCTTTTACATCCTGTAATTCAGCGGCGGCTTCTGCCTGTATATTTTCAAACTCTTTCTTACCTGCTTGGAAACGCTGGACCAAGTTAGCAACAGCATCGCTTACATCAACACCTTCTATGGCTCTCAATTGTTCCTGAATATTTGGTGCTGCTAACTGAATACCTGTTCTTCTTAAAAATTCATCCAGTCTATCAAACTCTGGATTCTCTCCTACAGGTCCTCCTACTGTTAGATATTGTGTTAGTACTCTTTTAAATATTTCTGTGTCTTCTGGACTTCCACCTTTCTCTATAAACTGTGTTACCAATTCACTAACTTGATTAGTTCTCTTACCTGCTATAATGCTAGCCTTGGCTTCTAAACCAAAATATTTTCTTAATTTGGCGGCTTGTAACTCTTTCTTTTGAGACGCTGGGTCATCTGCTAACTCTGCCTTTCTTTCTGCTGCTGATGCTTTGTCTGCTTGACTCTGTGCCTGTCTGGCTGCTTCTATTTCAGGTGGTAATGTCTTTTCACCTAATACCTCATAATCTTTTAACATTAATTTTATTTCTTCAGGAGTTCTAGACTCTTTGGCTAACAACTTATTAATTCTATCTCTGGCTCTCTTTCTAGCCTTTTTCTCTGCTGCCGCTGACTTCTTGGCTTTTTCTTGTTTGGCTGCTTCAAACTTTTCACCTAGGATTCTCTGCCTTTCTATCTTTTGTTCTGGTGTGAGTGATGCTATAAATTCATCGTGTAAGCGTTTGGCTTCCATCGCTCTCTCTTGTTCGTCTTGAAACTTATCTAATGCTTTCTTTACATCTGCCTGTCTTGTTTTTTCTCTGGCTTTAAATGCTTCATCACCTAGTTGTAAAGTATGTTTATCAGTAAAGGTAAAAGTTTCAGGGTCAAATTTTATAGAAGATAATAATTCTTTATCTTTATCACTAACACCACGCAGAGATTCTCTTACTTCTTCCACATCATCTGCGGAAAATGTTAGTTGACCTCTTCCAACTTTTTTTTTGATTTTATTATTTACTATTTTCTTTATTACATTCTCTGCTGCTGTTCTCCTTCTTTGTCCTTCCTGTGCTTTCTTTTTAGCGTCTAATGCTGCTCTGTCGCTTTCACTTAACCTAGCCATCATAGCGTCGCTCTTGGCTCTAGCCTCTGCTAACTTCTGGTCTTTGATAGCCTGACGAAGTGCGGCAGCCTTTTCAATAGCATCGCTGGGTGGAATTACTTTATTTGATGGCTCTGTTGTTTTTTCTAAAACTTGATGAAAATCAAAACCTTCCACATCTTCACCCATACCAACATATAGGGCTTTGGTTAGACCAATACTACCACTAGCAATAGCAAAACTCATATCAGCCTGTGTATCGCTAGCATCAACATAAAATCTATTTTTACCCTTTAATGCTAACGAAGCATTATAATTTTGATGTGAGTGTTTTGCTTCACCTAAACTAATCGCAACTGATGAATGTTTAAAATTATCATTTGGTTTTACTAACACGGCTGATGGTGAGTTACTATATAAACCAGAAGAGTTAGTATATTTATTAGCCATATCACCTGCGAGTCCTGCTACCGCTGGTGTAACTTGCTCTTGATAATTCTGTAAATCTAGATTAGACAGACCTTTTCTATCAATACCAGCAATAAGTAAATTATGTGTAATCTGTTGAAAGTTTTGAACTGAATTATCTAAAAATGTATCTCTAACTAAATCTAAAAATTTTTTTTCTAAATTACTCTTTAACTTATCTAACTCCATTTCAGTATTCAATACCGATGTAAATTGTGATAGAAAGATTGGAAAACTAGTTAGTTCCCTTTTATCAATAAATACCGCTAACTCAAAAAAAACCTTTTTCACTAGTTTCATAGTTGAATCTAAATCACTAACTGCTTTTACCTTTTGTGTTTTGGGTGTTACCATACCTAGGGCATTTTGTCCGTTGATGGCTAAATCCACACTAGTCGCCATTAAACCACTTACTCTATCACCTAACAACTCTGGATTTTCTTTCATCTCATCTAATGATAAAACTATATCACTAACCATATTTTTCAAACCATTAAAATTATCTACTCCTTCTTTGGTATATAAAGCAAACTCATCTCCTATTTCAGCAAAGTTAGTTAGTGCCTTTACAGAAAAATATGTTTTCTCTCTTCTTTTTTGTGTAACAGATGACTTAAAATGTTTTACTAACTTTTTATCTTTCTTAACTGGCTTACTACCAAAATTCCAAGTAGCAAATACATCAGTTCCCAGAGACATATGTAAATATTCATAATAGTCGTTACCATTATAGGCTGTTTCATCTATACCACACAACGAACTAATATTTTTTGATAAAGAAACATATTCACTTACCCTATCTGGATGTAATGCTAAAAACTCACCCCACAACGCAGACCTCGTCACATCATCAGGTGTTTGTAATCCTGTAGTTAGTACATATGCCTCAAACTCTGCCGTAACTTTTTCTCTTTCTGTTGCTAATTTTTCTAGAGATAGTAAGTTAGATTTATATACAGAATAATTAGATATACCACCTAATAAAATACTAATACTTTTCATATAACTAGCCACAACTATATTGTAGGCTTCATATATAGTCTCTGCTTTTTTAGATAACTCTCTAACTTTTTTTTTTTCTAACTTTTCAAATAAATCACTATCTTTTAATGAATCTAACAAAGTTTCAAAATCCTCACCATATGTGCGAAAATTTGACTCGTTATATCTTTGTGGTTGTTGGTCTGGTAAATAGTTATGAAAAAGTGGTGAAACCTTATGTAATAGGACATTCATTTTCGCTGTTCCTAGTGAAGGCACAGCATCACCACCCATAGCCTTAAAATATGCTTGTGCGGATTCAGGTATCTCTTTGCGTCGTTGTTCTGTAAAATTTGGTGTTTCAATTGCTTTAGCAAATGCTTTCTGTTCTTTAATAGTTTCTCTAATAGTTTTTACAGTTTGCTTCATCGCTCTGGCTCCTCTTATTCCTGTATTGATACTGTAAGCATCATCTTCGTCACCTTCGGCAATAGGATAAACATTTGTATTTATGTATGCCTCTACTTTAGCATACAATTGGTCTTTAGCATCAAATAACACCTGATTACCATATACAAAACAGGCAAAATAAGTATTAGGGCGTAATGGTGTTCCTCTAAAATCAATTGATGCGAATACACTAGCCATATCATTTACAAATTGATTTATCATTCCAACACTTTGACTAAAGTATTCAGCAGAGAATGAAAATATTTTAGCAAAACTTTCAGTTAGTGGAGAATTAGCACCCATTATACTTTCTGTATCTAACCCTTTCGCAGATATCATATATTCACTAAATGGTATTTTCATAAATTCTCTAAATGTATCTATCACAGCGTCTAACTCTCCAACTCCAAATCCAGTCTCTGTAATTCCGTTAGTAGCAGTTCTAACTAAATTAGCAAATTGAGTTTCATTTACACCTCGTCCCTGTGAAGTAATATCTAAATATCCAAGTTCGTGGAATACCTGTCTAGATACACCCTTTTTAATTAGTTCCATAATCATAGATAAATTTCTAAATTGTGGAGAGTTAAAATCAAAGGAGGTGGCTCGTTCCTGTGGGTTTAAATTATAAAGTAAATGTGTTTTTGCTAAAAACATACATACAGTTCCTAAAGCATATGCTTTTCCTACAAAATTTTTACCTTCTGCTCCTAACAAATATGCTTCTTGTGCTTTTAAAATTGTTAGCATATTTTTACCAGCCATATATAAAACACCGTTAGCACCATCTAAATCTTTGCTTCGTAGATTGTTTTTTACTTCTGGAACAATTCTAGGAATAAATTGGTTTTTTCCTATTTTCGGCATATCTTTGCCTCCTAATGTTTTAGGGTCAATTGATGCTGCCTGACTTTCAGGACCTTTTGCTGTGCTGCGTTTTGCTACTACAATAGAATAATCAGGAAGGGCACGAAGATATTGAAGAAATGGTTTTAAATCACCGTATGGTGATGGTTTATTATTTTCAATACCTTTATTTAAAGTTCTAACAACATCAGTTAATTGCTTTCCTATTTCTTTATACCTTCCTATGGGGTCTGTTTGTTCTTGAATATAATTATCCATTTGTTTAGTGTTAGCAAAACCTCTAAAAAATAATTTTGGAAACTCTTGTAAGGTAGCATATATTTCGGTATTAAGTGCTTTATTGACTGTGCCTAACTCCTCGGCTATAGCATCGGCGGCTTCTGTGTTACTCTGTAGGACAGGCAGATATGGAAACATAGTTCTAAAAAACTGGAATACATCTGGTAAGTCAGCAATTAACTCCACATATTTTTGAATCATCGGCATAAATTTGTTAGCCTTATATAATTTGTAGGTTGGTGTATCAGCACCTTGAAAATCATTATGTTTAAAATTTTTTAACATATCAGCGACAAGACCTAACCTATCTGCGATATTCTCTACTTCATCTTTACTCTGGTTTTTTCTGGTAGCCGCTATCACAGCAGCCAGACCCTGAAAACCTGTAAAGGTTAGCATAGTAATTTCAAATACTTGTTTGACGGCTTTTTGAAATGCTGCTTTTCCTCCAGAACCAACTGCTCTATTTGGTTGCTTTAAATCTGCTTCTAACTGTGCTATATCTGGTGCGTCTTCTGCTAACTTACCTAGATATCCACTAAATAATATTATAAACTCACTAGGAGGAGTCATAGGATTCAACAACAACGCATATAGTTGTCTATCTTTAGGACTCATAAGTGTGTGGGCTAGTCTTTGGAAAGCGGCGAATGGACTAGAATCGTCACTTTGTATGGCTATAGTAAATTTTTTACTCATTTGTTAGATGTATATATTTAGAAAAGATAAAAAGATAAAAAAAAATTTAGATTAATAACTAACTGTTACTTGAGTTCCTTGAGGTGTAGATTTTACATTAGCAACACGGCTAACCATCATAAAATAATCCACTTCTAGTGCCTGTGTATTATCTACAGCAATATTACCTACAGCATTTTCAGCACTAGGGTTAGCCATAGTTGCGTTTGGAGTTCTTCTATACTTCCAAATAATTGGGTAGGCACCGATTTGACGACCACCACCTACAATAACAGGCTCTCCATTAGTTAAATCAAGACAAAGAGGTTTATACTGTCCTAATAAACCGTCAGCAGGGTCTGCTAACCTAGTATTGACTGTATTTTCATCATTAAAGTAGCAGGGTCTTTGGACTTTTAAATCCTGTCCTAGACAGTTAGACGCTTCGTCATACTGACTACAAGGATTCCATTTATAATCCTGAAAAATATCAACACCATCAATATTAACATTATATTCCTCTTGATTAAGTCCTGTAATACGACCGTTCAAGAAAACTCTATTTTCCTGAAGATTACGGCCAAAGTTATCGGCTCCAGCATTATTTACAGAGTTAGTAAATTTTCTACACATATAAACTTTATGGACTTCTTTATTATCAGCACCAATTCTGTGCTCTACACTTTGAGTTACATTAGCAACGGCAGTAGGAATATTCTTTTCAACTTTAATAATATCAAAGAAATCTAACCTTAAACCACCCTGTGCGTTAGTCTGGGCTCTGGCTTGTGCCTGAACTTCACTAGGATATATAATATAATCAACCTGTAACTTAACATCACTAAACTGAATAGCACCACTCTGGGCGGCTTGTCCTGCGTTAAGGGTATTAACAGCAGTAGGGACTTGCTGGTTAGTCATAGAAATGTCGTTAGCAAAGGCTGGGGCATCCTCAAATTCAATAGTGATGAGTATTCTGTATTCTTGGAATAAGAATAGAGGAATAGAACGATTTTTGAGGCAGGGTAAAATTACACCTAGTGGAATACCATACTGAACTACATCATTTTCTAGACTCTTAAGTGGTATGGAGTTAATGTGTGCGTGAGTCTGGTCTCTAATGTTTCCAAAGTGTGTGCCTGATTTACGGTTATCATATAAAATGGAACCTTTACCAGAACTAATATTTTCGGTAGGGTCATATACATTACAGGTTTTGGTGTGGTAAGAATTACCATAGTAATGACCTGATACCTGATTTCTTGTGCTTTCATTTTGTCCCATTAAGTTAGTTAATGAGGCTATTCTTCCAATATCTACTGTATCATTTAATATATAATCTCCAATCTGTAAAGTGGCCCTTTTTATAGCAAGTAAGGCACCTAAAGCACTACCAACCCTTAATTGATTGTTAGCCTGCTGTGTCGTCATCTTAAAAAGGAGAACAGAATTCTGGTCTAGATATCCTGCTGCGTCTAATCTAAATACTTTACGAGTGGAGGCCGATGTAATAGGCTCAAGGGTATCACTCCTAATATCCATATTCATAGGAGTCATATCCACAGAGTAGTCAAATAATCCCATTTCTTGTGATTGTCCTGCGTCGTTCATTTGAGTAGGTATATAATACTAAATTATATTTTTTTTTTTGACTTTTTGTTAGAATTCTTTTTAATAAACATTTTTTCAATATCTTTAGGATTAGGTTTTTTTAATTTATGAAATGGATGCTCTTTGTCTAAACAACTAGCACACATTTTTAACATATCTACAGTTGGTTTCTTTTTCAAGTCACCCTGTGGTTTGATAATTTTATTATTAACCATATTACTATATACTAATATAATTATTTTTTATACTTTTTGACTTTACCTGTGGATTTCTTTTCCTTGATAGCCGCTTTTTTTTGGGCTGGGGTTAATTCGCTCATAGTGGTTGGAGTTTTTTTATTTACTCTTTTAGTAGGACGAAATATAGTTCCGCCCTCCTTATATGTTTTTTTACCTTTTTCGGTTCTCCAATCTTCCTTGAACCATCTTTTTAACCCTTTACCAGAATCTTTTTTGCCTGAATACTTTCCACCCATTTTTTTATAGGCTTTGACGACCAATCCTGACCTATAGGCGGAATGTTTCATATGGCTATATTTTGCTTTGGCTTTAGCATATAATGATTTGTTAGTTGGTTCAGGCATTATTTGTTTATATATATCTAACAAATATTTTAGTAAATTACCTGAACTCCCTGTGCCGATGTCTGGATTACTCTTTTACTGAATACAAATGTGTTGATTCTTAACACATCTGCTCGTGTTCCAGAGAACTGTAGGCGGATTTCAGGTTCAGCATTTCTTAAATCAAATACAAAACCATTTCTCGCTAACTCTCTGGCTATTAAAAATGTATTGGTGTATCCATTTAAATCACTAAACTCATTATTACCTAAACATAATGGCTGTTTTCCTATGGAATTCCACGCCTTGTTTAGTTCGTTAAGAGTTAGCACTTTATCACCCTTGGATTGTGGATTGTATGACCTTAATGGATACAATCTATTATTTATAAAATAAACTATGTTATTTAACTTAACTTTATCATCTTCAGGTACTAATCCACTATAATGAGATTTAGCATTCTTGGCTAACTCTCCAGTTGTATCAAACATTACGGAAAACATCGCTAATGCTTTACTGGCTACAGAATTGATAGGAACCTGATGACGCAAGGCACCAGTAGGAACATTATCAAGAAAAAGTTCATAACTTGTAAATTCATAGTTAATTCCTTTGGCTAGACTAGCCATTACATTAGGTGGTGGTGTAATCTGTAAAAGTCTATATTCTACTTTCTGTAATTTGTATGATACAGCCTGACCTGCGTTAGCAATTCTAATGTAAAAGTTATTAGCAGTAGTATCAATATCTTGTGCTGAAATATTACCAGTCATAGTAACTTTAACAAATTGATAAACTGTTTTTCCATTTACTACACTAGCAGCACCATCTACTTCCACAGCAGCAATAGTCAATTCACCAGCGGCGGCGACTACATTACCCGTATGGTCGTAGATTCTTAAAATATTACCAACAACTAAACCAGTAGCGGCAGCACTTTCAAAGCCATTATTACCACCAGCATCTAGCCATAAATCGGCGGTATTTTGTGCGATTACAGCGGCTCCAGCATTATCACCTTTAATGCTGTATCCACTAGTGGCTACATCACTAACTAAATCTACAGCACTCGTAAGTTGTGAGTTATCGGCTCCTGCTGGAATTTGGATTTCACCCATTACCTTAACTAGGGCTTTTTCGTTTTCTGCTAAATCAATCTCAATTCTTAAGCCTCCAAGATTGAGGATTGGAATTAATTTTTCTTCATCAAAAGCACCTAACAAACCTGATTTAATAGGACACATAAATCTAGTGGTAGCATATTTAGCATTACAGGCGACATCAACGGCAGACAATCTAGAGTTTTCTAATTTACCAGCAGTAGCCAAAACTTGACTTTTTGGAACAGCGGCGTTGTTAGCATCACCTACAATATTATAACCAAATGCTTTACAGGGCTCACCAACTCCCTGCTTGGTTTGAATATCGGTTTTATCATCAAAAAGATACTGATGCTCTACAGCCCTCCACTGTGAATAATTCTGTAACGATTCTAACAAAACACCAGTTTCTTTAGAATAGATATTGATAGAATCAAATAAACTATGAACTCCTGCTCTAGGGTCAAATGTAACCGAAAGATTGTTAGGTGATGTATTTAAAACATCTAGTACTAAATATGAATCTTTCTTAATATAGCCTAGTTCAGGCTCTACATTAATAATAATTTTCTGTCTGGGTGAAAATTGTTCGCCATTTTCTGGAACAATACTAACAAATTGAGAAGACGCTCCTGCGACAACTTGATTATTGGTTAAATCGGTAGCCATATTGAATGATATAATTTAACTATATATTTTTTTTTCCAGAAATATATATTAGATTAATATAATAATGCCGACTCAATCATCTTTAATTCAAAATCAAAACACAACAGACATCTTTTGGGATAGAGGATTACAAAAACTAGATGCCCTAACAACAACTCTGCCTCTAACCTATACTTTTCATTTTTCCTGTATCAAAATATCCTGTTATTCTGTAGAAACACATCTACGACTAACTTGGTTAGCACAACCATCAAAGTTTTTAGCACAGTCTCTAACAGTTAGTAATGATGGACTTTTCTCTATTGCCGCAGAACACGCTATGACTCCTAAAAATGTGTGGAGTCGTATTATAGAACCAGATGTGTATCAGTTTTTTACAATACCTGTGCTGGGTGAGTATGGAACTCTTAAGATAGAAGCAGTAGATGCTAACGGCACTTTGTTAGGGGCTCTTCCACAACATTCTTATTACTACTTGAAAGTGTTAAAGAGTTTTGCTAGTGATTCAGTCAATCCAGATGGATTAGTATGTTAGTAAAATATTTGTTAGATTATTTTTAAAAATAAAATCTAACAAAATAATATATCATAAATGCCTCATATAATACCAATCGCTCAAAAGCCTAACTCTCAAGAGTTTGATAATCTACACCTAGATGCTTCAGGACAACTCAAGGTAGTCTGTGAAAGTAGTTTGCCGACTGGTGCTGCTACTTCTGCTTTACAAACATCTGGAAATTCTACTCTAACTAGTTTAGATGGTAAAATAACAAAAGGTAAAGATGCTACTGCCGCTGGTGCTGAATTACAACAAGTTCTAATATATGGTAAAAAAGATGATGGAACTTTACAACCATTAGAATGTCTAGGAGATAGATTATTAGTAGATGTTGTGGAATTAGCGGCAAGTGGTAAAATCACAGCCTCTACTGCCTTGGCTTCAGTTCAAGTTTGCGGATATGATGATACATCAACTAAATTTAAAACCTTAAATGTAGATTCAGCAGGACAGCAGTATGTATTAGACCAACAGGGAAGATTTGGTATGATAAGTGGTACTAACGCTCAAACAACTCTCGGCGGTTCTATTACCGAAACCAAACAAGTCATTAACTGTGGTCTTGATGACCCTGTTAATGCTACTAAAATAACTCCTATGAAAGTAGATGACGCAGGTCATTTACAAGTTGATGTAGTTTCTATGTCTGGTGGTGGTGATGCTTCGGCTGCTAATCAATCCACTATGATAACTCATTTAAGTGAGATTGAGGGTGCTGTGGAAACAATAGAAGGTTGTGTTAGTAATAATAAGGTTGCCGTAGAACTTTCGGCAGGCGATATCAATATTGGTAATGTTGATATAGTTAGTGCCTCTGGTATTACACAATTACCAACTACATTAGGACAAAAAGTAAATTCAAATTCACTTTCAGTTTGTAGAAGTAGCACAGTAGGGGCATTTGATTTAAGTGCTAGAACCACAATAGGAACTGCTAGCACTTCCACCAAATTATCCTGTGATACTGCTGGTGTGTTAAATGTAAAGTCCGCTGTAAATACATCTAGCGGCGGTTACTCTAATACCACAACTATTGCTAGTGGTGCTTTGGGTCACACAGAAAGTTTATCGGCTGATAATACATTTGCTAATGTATATTTAATGGTTGATACTGCTGATAGTGGTGTGGTAGAAGATACTTATGTTATGGTAGCACGACAAAATACCGCTACGAGTGATTATTTCGTCCATACTAAAATTGTTCCAACAGGTGGCCTTGGTAATGGACCACAAGACATAGAGTGGATACCATTAACTGGAACTACTAGATACTATGCTCGTGTGTTTATAGAAAAGCCACCTGAATTTATTGCTATCTATAATGGTGGATTTGGTAATAATAAAATTGCTGCTCTTTACAACTATGGTTTAGAATAGCCTTTTATATGAGATTCATCTCCATATACTTTTTCTTGTTTATCCATTTTTTTGTGTTCTAACTTAATTTTATTATTCTGTTGTGTTTTGTTTCGTACTAACACATTCTCCATACTTTCATAAAAATCATTACCGTAAATATTGATAAGATGTTTAACCCTGCGGCATTTAAGGCAAAAATGACTGGTAAAGAGATAATCATCGCTTTTCTCGCACAAAATACAATTGAAAGGCATATTATATTAGGAGATTTTTTTTCTTTTAAAATTTTCAAAAAATACTAAACTATATCTAACACCTTCATACGGTTCTACATAGTGTGTGTATTTACTACCATCAAATATAACAGGATAATCTCTAGCGTCTAACTTTATGATTGACCCATTTATATCTATACAAGTTTTTCCACCAGTATAATCACCCATAGCCACTAACACACTACGACCACAGTTTTTTTTATCTTTATGAGGATTACATCTAAAGTTAATATTTATTTGTATAGAGTCCCATACTCTACCTTGAAAGTATAATCCAGAAAATTCTTTAAAGACATCAAGCAAGTGAGGGTATTCCGTCCAAGCCACCGAACGATATAAATTGGAGTTAGGGTCAGGCTCTTTAAAAATGTTAGGCGGTTTTTTGTAGGTAAGTCCATATAATACTGAATAGGATTTTTTATTTATTATTCCTATCTTACGACGGTCAGTAGATTGTATGAATCTAACTTCTTTGATATATTCAGTTAGTAATGCTAAATCCTCATACCAATTTCCACTAAATACCATTTGATTTATACCTAGAATTTAATTTAAGACCAACGCCCCATTTGTTAGATGTAACTGTTAAAATATCTGGTCCAAATGTTTCAGCCATTATTTCGGCATTTTTAATCATTTCCTCTTTTCTTTTAGCCTTACCACCTAAAGAACCACAAATTCCACCATCTCCAAATAGTTTAGTTTCCAAGCCATAAGCACCGAATCGTACTAATCCACCATCTCGTAAGAAATGACCTATACTAAAATAAAAATCTTCAAAATGTCCTACCTCTGTTTTTATCTCTGGTAAGTTAGGGTCAAGTATATGACCGTTGAATGCTCCACAGATATAGTTTAGATTAGTTGATATATGATTTTCTTTAAAAAAATATGGGTTTTGATATGGAGTGATACCCCAATAATATAGATTCTTATCTAAAGTAATCATAAAGAATTTTTGTATTAGCGAATCTAACTCTTCTACAGGCTCACCCATATGGACTATATTCTCTATATCGTCATCTACCTGAACTACATAGGTATGATTGTTTTTTCTTTGATATAGTCTTAAGAAGTTTCTAGTATCTTTTATGTTAGAACAATTTGTTAGAACAACTTCATACAAATATAGATTACCTCTTTCAATATATTTATCATACTCTTCCTCATCTTTTAAAAAGATGATTATTCTGGTAGGGTCTACATCACATCTATCTAACATATCTAAAGTAGTCTCATATAGCACATCATATCGTTGGAAACTCGGCACATATACATAGTAGTCTATGTAATCCATTTTATATATTAGTTTGTTAGATTATATTTTTCAAAAATATTTGTCTAACTTTTCACTCCAATATCTCCAATATCTCCAATATCTCCAATCTATTGGATTCCGCCGATACCGCCTGCTCTACTGTGGCTCTGGACTAGGTTAGAGACATTATCGGCTTGTGCGGCTCCATATACTTGCTTGGCGTCTTCTAACTCCTTACCTGTTAGCATTCGGTATGTATCAAATTGTGTGGATGCTTGTTTTTGTTTTACTCCTTGAAATGGGTCGGCTACAGGTCTGGATATACTGGTATTAGGTGTGTAAAGAGTGTTAGCACTCTGTATGTGTGGTGGGGTGACGGCGGTTCCCATACCACCGAATTGACCCATCGCTGGGCTAGGTTTTTGTGCTTTCATAGGTTTTTTGGATGAAGCCATATTAGTACCAGCAGCAGGTTGAATAGAATAAGACATAATGATATATGTTAGAATGATATTTTTTTTTTTAGAAATAAAATCTAACTAATTATTATCTAACAAATTATGAGTGAGGAAATCTTTATTAAAGACAAAACACAGAAAAAAAACATCAAAGCGAAGAAAAAACTATCACAGGCACAACTGGATGGACTAGCCAAAGGCAGGGCTAGAATGGCCGAGAAAAGGGCAGCCAAGAAAGCACAGCAAGACAAAGGCAAAATGGAAAAAGACCTCAAAGCACAACAGGAGAATGCGGCAGTCCAAAAAGAAGAGAGAAGACTAAAAAACAAACATATTAAGTTAGAGAAAGAACAGGAGATTCAAAGAAAATTTACTGAAGCACAGGATAAAAAACGAAATGATGCTATCTCTAGTTTTAGTGAGTTGAAATACAATATTATGGAACAGGCACAGAATTATGATGATTATTTTGAATTCAAAGAAATAATGGATACAGTTAGTGATGATATGATATTAGATTCAAATAAATTATATTCTCATCTAGAAACTCATCTAACAAAATACAAAGTAGAACCTCCATCTAATTCTCATAAACAGAATTTAGAGATGATTATGGAAGAACAAAAGCCATAAAAAAATATCTAACAATATTATAATTATGAGTCACAAATATGATAAAACTAACGATTATAACCTATATCAAATAGACGAACACGACCCTGACCCAAAGAAAAAGGAAAAGAAGAAGACACAAAAGCAAGACCTAACTATTTACCCTATGATAATTGATGAATCTAAACTAAACCAAGGAGAACCTAACTATCCTCTTTCATCTCCAGTCCATCTACATTTGGTTGTAGGTAGAGTCAAAGCAGGTAAAAGTCTATTAGTATCTAACTTATATTTGAGTGAAAGATTCTATAAAGATGATTTTACTACTAGAATCCTAATATCTACCACAGCCTATAATGACGCTATCAATCAGCATCTAATCAAAGAGTTTGATTTTATCTTTACAGAATACAGCGAGGAATTGTTAGATGAGATTGTGGGAATGATTGAGAGTGATGAAGGAGATGGTAGATTTTTAATTTTATTTGATGATATAATTGGTAATGTAAATTTTAGTAGAGGTAAAACAGATGCTATAAGTTCTCTAATCACAAAGTTTAGACATATTGGAAATGGTGAGATAGAAGGTAAATTAAGTTTATGTTTAACTACACAGTATTTTAAATACATTAGTACAATTGCTAGAAATAATGCGACAGCCTATTATATTATGGGAACCTTTCCTGAAGGAGAATTAAAAAAGATGGCGGAGAGTTTAAGTTTTTTTGGTGGAGGTGATAAGGAGTTTTTTGAAATATTCAATAGGTCTAGAGTAGATGAATATGATTTTACCTACTTATCTGTAGAACATTTAGAAGCGAGGAGAAACCACGATGAAATCATATGGAGTAAAAAGGAAGGATGGGCCAAGCCGTGGAATCCAAAGGGCGACCCTATGGAAGAAATCAAAGGCACACAAAAGGGTGTAGATGATAAAGTAGATAAAGTGGATAAAGTAGATGATAATAATGAATCTTAAATTTGTTAGAATTGTTTCTAACTTTTTTGAAAAAAAAAAAATATACTAAATGTATACTATGTCCTATCAAGATAAGATAAATCAGTTTCAGGCTGGCCTAGGGTCACAGGCTGATGCTTTCAATAGTGCTATGAATAACTGGAAAACACAAAGCGAAAACTTTGCTATGAGTAAAGTAGGAGCCCACGCCGAGTATATGGCCCAGTTAGGTGGAACTATAGCAGGAGCAAGTGCGGCAGCACACGGTGCCTTTCATCTCGCCAAAAAAGCCTATAAGGCCAGACAGATGAGACAAACCACAGGAGGGAATAACCCCGAACAAGTTAGCAAATCTACGGCAGAACACACGGACGCCACAACCGCAGAAAATCAACAGAGAGCCACCAGAGAGTTTGACCCAGCCAGCGAGGGGAAACCAATAGACGAGCAACCTATGGGTCAGGCACAGGAATTGAGAACTTCAGTTAGACAAAACATTCAGGATGCTGATGATGCCGCTTCAAGGCCAGCAGGTGTGAGTGATTTAGATGCTACAGAGGATAGATTAGTACGATTGGGGGCAGATGATACAAAGCAAGCGGCCGAGGGTGGTGCTAAACCATTTAGACCTACAGCACAACCAGACGATGATTTAGGAGATGTAGAAGGGACATTTTCTAAAAACTTTGGCGGTGGTAGTGAAGATTTTGGTTCTTTTGTTTCTAGACAAACAGCAGACCAAGCCCAAGCCTTACGAGCAGAGGCTAGACCAGATGTAGACCCACGGTTTACAGGAGACACAGCAAGACCACCACAGGCTGATGACCTTTCTAACATTCAGGATAGACTAGCACAACAAACTAAACGATTTAGACCTACTAACGACGCATATGCTGAAAAAGTTAGAAATCAAAGAACTACAATTGAAACCACACCAGAAGGCGACCAAAAAGCCGCTAGTGCGTTGGAAGATATACAGGGACAGGCTAGAGATGAGGAAGTGGCTAGAATATATGGAGGCAGTCAGGATGTAGCGGACACAGCCACATCAGCAGTAAGCAGAGCACAGGAAGCCGCATCGCAGGCAGGCAGAGGCTATTCTTTATTGAGTGATGTAACAGGTGGAGGAGGCAAGGCAGCATCAGGAGCCGCAGATGCCGCAGGTCAGGCTGTAGCAGAATCTAGACCAGTAATTCAAGAAGCAGGTCAAATGGCTGGAAAGGCTATGAGTAGTGCTAACGATTTGGCCGCTGCCGTTAGGGGAGGCACAGAACAATTGGTATCAGGAGAAGCCAAGCAAGGATTAGCCAGTATGGCGAAAACTGGTATTAAGTCATTAGTAGAAAAGGCAGGACTAACTGATATGGCGGAAGTAGCAGGCACAGCACTAACAGAGGCTGTGCCTATTGTAGGAGAAATAGCAGGTGTAGGTATGTTAATACACCAATTAATTAAAAGTCATAAAGAGAAAGAAGACGCACAAAAGAACCCTACCGCCGCAGGTGTAACAGCGTCAGCATCTACCGAACAATCGGCAGGCTTTGACCCTAAATCACTCATAGGTGATAGTAGTACTAGTGCGACTATTGTTTAGATTTTACTTTAGATGAAGACATTATATCTTTCATACCACTTTTTTTTTCTGGCTTATCATTTCTTATAGATGTCTTATTTAGTTTTTTTGGTTTTACTTTTTTTTTTTTTTTTTTTTTTTTTTTCTTATCTTCAGGCTTCGGTGGTTGTTTTTTTGTTTTGTCTGCTTTCCTGTAAGTAGGCATATTTTGTTAGATATATTATTAGAAGAAAAAAAAATATTCTTAACTATTATACTATGAACTTTAATCTTGTCTCTCCTAATAATAACGCCCACGAATTTACAGTAAGGTATCAAGAACCTATAGTAATACCTGCTAACTCATCTGTATATTTGAATTGGGCCACTTTTGAAAGGGATAATGTGGTCGTATTTACACAAGACCAAACATTTACATATGTGTTAGATGAGCCTATTCCACGATTTACCGAGGATGAGGTAGACCTAAAAGGATATAAACAGACTTACACAATCAAAAAGGGTAGATATACTATATCTCAATTACAGGATGAAATCCTTATACAACAGATTGATATAGATGGTAAAGTAATTTGTGGTTTTAATCCTACTGCTAGAAATATTTCACTATTTGGTGATGACCCAGTAGCAGGTGGATATGTAGGAGTTATAGAGCCAGATGACCCTGTATTAAATCTTAATCCATATCAGTTAGTAACTCCAAATCAAGATACTAACGCTGATTATCTAACTTTTGGTTTTAATATTACTAATAGATTAAATGATTCTAACAGTCCATCTACTCAACATCATAAAAATGCTACAGTTCATAGAGGACAAGGAAATAATTTAGCAAACCCAGCCTATGTAGCCTCGGCGGATGGAACTTTAGATGCTAACAATAGGACACAATACGGTAATAGTTATACTCTTTATGATGAAGAAAAATATATTCATATTGGTAAAGATTTAAATACATATACTACCACATCATCACAAGATGCTAACTTTAGGGTAAATGACGGTCGTGGGACTGATGAATTGAAACACGCTAACAGAATTGTAGCATTATGTAATAAAACAGTTCAAAATATTGAAGGTAAAATATGGATAGGTCTTTATTCTTTAGAGGCAGCAGAAAATGTAATTGATACAGAGATGACTAACCCTACTGGTGGTGCTAATATGACTGTTAGAGATGCTGGGACTGCTGATGAGTTTCCTTATGGTTTTGGTGGTGTAGAAGTTACTAGCACAGGTATTAAAATATTTGGAGGTTTTTTTGATGATTGGGCGTCAGCAGATGTAACTAAAAAGATTTATGAAGTTAGATGGGCTGATTTAAATATGAATCCTAACTATTTTCCTAAAGTATTTATTCAAACTTATTACCCAGATACAGATGTAATTACTAACGACACAGGAGCAGATGATGATAGTGAGAGTTTATTTGTTAGAGTTGGTCTTATTAATAATGGTAATATGACTGTAATAATTTATGATTCTAACTGGTATGAGACTAACTTTGACTGGATTTTTACTAAAGACTTCTTAACTGAATTTAGTTCTGTAGTTCCACCATCACAACATCAGCAGGGTGGAGGTGTTGGAGAGGCAAGCAGAAGAGCAGAATTACCATTTAATCCTATGGTAGCCGCAACTAAAACAAATGAGGGCTGGATTGATATAGCATATTCTGTAGTAGATGAGAGAAATGTAGGACCTGAAAAAAGTATGACTTTAGTTAGAAAATATCATTTAGAATTATCTAAAGAATTAGGAAATCTATTTACACCAAGTAAGGATAGCACAATTGTGTTAGACCAAAGATTTCCAACAACTAGTAATATTGTAAACCTTAAGGCATTTGTAGGTGGAAACTTTCTTAATGTAAATAACAATACTAACCAATTCTTTTATCAATTCAATCAATTGATTCATCAATATAGGTTAGATAAGTTTATAGTACTAATTAATGGCTTACCTATCAAAGCCTACAGTAATAAGGCAAACTTTGGAGGAACTCGTAAAACAATCCTCGCTAACATACCTAATCCATTTGCTGGCGGTGATGTGATTGGAGGCACAGGCGATTACAACGAGAGAATCATAGGGTCATATCAGTCTAGTATGGGTATTGTAAATCAGTTAAATAATCAGCAATTTACTACTAACAACTTTAGTATTAAAATAGTCAATATGGAAGATGAGACACCAGCAGAGCAATTGGATAAAGTAGTAATTAATTTTACTATAACAGTAAATCAATAATTTGTTAGATTAAAAAAAAAAATATTCTAACAAAAAAAAAAATATATAAATACTATATAACTCCAAAATGCCTATTATCAAGAAACATTTTAGTCTTTCGCCCTTAAATGATAACCCAGCCAAAATATCAGGAACAGCCGCAGGTGCTGGTGGTGCTATGGGTTCTGTTACTGGTGGCTTTTCGCATAAGGATGGCTTTCCAACTGTAAAATTCAGCATCCCACCACAGCCTGCTATGTTAGAAACTAACAGTTTGAGGTTAGTAGGACAAATTTTAGTAAAGGAGCCAAACGGATTAGTCAAAGGTGTAAATAATACACAGACTTTTGCTAATGGTCGTCAGTTAGCATCTGGTGGATTACAGGCTAATATGAGTGGAACTATTGAAGCCGATAACGGTGCTGGTCTTTCATCTCTTACCGCACTCAATATCCCTAACTGGGGTGGTGTGAAGAATGTTATTGATAAAGTAGTAATTCAAAGTAAAAAATCACTTATTGAATTATCTAGTAGTATCAACTACGGACAGTTTGTAGCCATTAATGAATGTTATTCTAACAACTCAAATGACTATAGATGCCTACCACTCAATAGAGGTTTAGCCTCTGGTCCAAATGCTGACCTAACCAATCGTAGAATGTTAGCAGCACCTAAAGCAGATACCGCCGCTAACGGTGGTTTTGATTCTCTCAAAGATGGAGAAAATGATAGAATGGTAGGTCAGTTTTTTAGTATTCCTATTAATGTGGATTTACTTAATGTGCCTAGCCTTATGTTAGATGACGGCTTTCTAGGTGGTTTGTTAATTACTTTACACCTAGCCCCTGATTCACATCTATTTTACAACAGATTTAATAAAATAGATGTAGCAGCACAGCCAGCAAGCGACCAGAGTGGAGTAAATTATGTGCTTAAGAATCTTAAGTTAGAAGGTCGCTATGTTGTCCCTACTCCACAGGAAATGTCGGCAGCCCCTAGGGTGCTACCACTCAATAGTAGATTAAATCTAATTAATGATTTACATTCATCTATTAACTCTAACTCATACACTCCACAGTTACAAATGGTTAAGAGTTTAGTAAATGTATTTTTAGATAACGACCAGACTAACAACTTTGCTAAAAACTGTAATAACTTTAGACATATACCAGCCATTAAAAAGACTATGACCGCCAAGAATGGCCTACGATTTCCACAGAATTATTCAGTAGAATGTAAGCCTAACGCCGAGACTGTAGTAGAGCAGGGGACTGGCGTAGGTGCCGCTTGGGACCCAGCACAATTACAATTTATTGTTAATGCTTATAATGATATAGAACATCGCCATTTATTTGAGAGAGCCGTATTAGGTGGTGCTACTCCATACCACTCATCCGCTAATCTCAAATTATCCAACGATTCACTTAAAGAAGATTACGACACCGCCGCCGCAGGTGCTAATGGTGTAATCAATAACTGTAAGGCTGACTGTGTTGGTATTGGAACCGATTATACATTAGGTGTAGGATTACAGCAGGACTTCGTAAATCAGGATTACAATCTAACAGTTGAGTCTGGAGTCAATTCAGGTAAGGTTGCCGCAGGTACTAATAGAAATGGTGGTGGTGTTACTAATCCGTTGCTACAGCAGACATTCGTCAAACATATGGGACAATTTGATTCTGTAAATCTCGTAAAGGTTATCTAACTTTTTTTTATTATTTTCTTTTTTATAATTAATATGACTACTACATTTTATATAGATGCTAATAGAAACAATTCAACTGTTAAGAGTGATGAGTATAAAAATAAATGGACTTATAAGTTATCTAACGCCGTTCAAATTCCTAGCAGTAGTGAGATAGCGGTCCAAGACTGCTTTATTAACAAAAAAGGTATTAGCGGTCAAACAATTGAGATTTTAGAAGATATTGAAGAAAAAATATATTTTTCATATTATCTAACAGACAATCCACACTGGACTCCACTACCTAACAATAACGCACCATATGGTAAAGCCTATACAGATGCCTTTGTTCCTTTTGGGTTAGTAGACCACACTAACGGTGATACTTTTACACTAACTAACTTTTTGAATGGAACCGATAGTGAAACAGGACAACAGTATATGTATAGTCAGCATATAATGAATCAAAGAAGTGATTTATTTAGACGATTTGATAGAAATGGTAATCAAACACATCATTCATCTCAAACTTTTGTAGATATAAATGACCCTTATAATGTAGGATATAGCGAACAGCCGATGATGGCTGTTAGAGTTAGTAATATTGAAACTATGAATCCAGCACATTATAACCCTACAGGAGGCGGACAATTTGAGGATTATCCATTTGAGCCTTTAATTGGTAATGTTAGTATTACCGTTCCTAAAGGTGTTTATTCTGTAAATGAAATAGCAGATTTGATTGAAGGTCAAATAAATGGAAAGTATGTAGATATCAAAGATGGTGATTATTATACAGATACATATACAAAAAGAAAAAATGATGGTGTTTATGAAGGCACTTTGGCTATTTTTAATGATGATTATAGAGATTCTATATATAGATTAACTGATGCGTGGGATTTATACGGAAATCCACAGAGTAGAGCCAGTTATATAGGAAGTCCTTCTAACTATCCATATCAGTTTAGCACACTCACAGGGGCAGGTGGAGGAAATATTAGACAACCCCTACCAAATCCTGACGGAATGGGTAGAGCACCCAACAAAAACTCAATTAATTCACAAGCCAAACCTACAAATAATGTAGGAGCAGAAACTGTGCCTAACAACGATATGATTTGTTTTATACCTCTTTATAGATATAGACAGTTGATGGCTAGATGGTATTATACACCAGTTGGATATAAATGGTTTAGAAGTAGAGATAATTTAAAAAATTCTGTAGATTTTACTTTTGATGATGGCGGAGTAGATGTAGATGCTACTAATCCACAGACTTATAATTGGGCTGAAAAAAATTTTAACTGGGGCGTACAGACCAATATAACAAATGAAAGGGGAGGTCTTATTGTCCCTAATCAGTTTGATTTAAAAGTAGGCACACCTAATAATATGAGTTTTTCACCTATAGGGTTACATTTATATAGAAAAACTAACAATTGTCCTGATTACTATCACGCAGCCACATCAGCAGTTCCACAAGTTATGCTAACAACACCAGAGCGAGTAAATCAGGATAATAATAGAGATGGCTATTATCTAGGAACTAGTGATTTTCAATTTACCTATTCAGCAGATGCTTCAGCCTTTAGTATTAGTAATTTACACCAAAATGTTAGAGTGCCTTCTATGGATATGTGGGGCAACAATAATGAAAATGAAGGAGAAAGCGTTACTTATATGAAACGGTGTGGAGGTAGATTTATTAGAGATAGAATGATAAAAAACAACGCTAACATAACAGATGATTTATACGCCAAAATAAAAGTTAGAATTCAATCAGCCCTACAGGCTAGTATGAGTAGAATAGGTGGTGTAGCAGTTTATAATTGGGCTTACAATACTTGTATGACTAAAGGTGATGTAGATTTTGATACTTATGATATACAAATAAATAGAACACAATCTAATGTATCTACCTACAATACAGGCAGTCGTCCATACCAGCCGAAGAGTGTAGTCAATAATCCACAGGTGTTTCCAGAACCATTATCTAACTATCAAGGATTACAATATAAGGATTTTTTCAGTAGTGAAGACAGAGCCAGAGATGCGTGGGAAGGCACATTATGGGCGAAGTTAGGATTTACTTATGATAATTTACAAAATGATAATTTATTTGAAAAGACTAAATATTATGATAAACCTAATAGTGATTTGAATGTAGGAGGACCAGCCCAGTTAGATTTAGAGGGATTAATAGAAAAAGATTTTACTATGTATGGAAAAACAACAGATTCGCAGTTAGACCCTTCTGTCGCACCAACTATATCTAACACAGTTAAAGCGGCTAACTTCGCATATCAGCAACCACCTACCGATTTAAAACATCCAGCCAAACCAGCACCAGCACAAATAACTAGGACATACGATAATAATGATGTATATGCCCCATATTTACCCTATGGTAGTATTGTAGGATGTGAGGGGACTGTGGATATTAACGGTCAAGGCGGTCAGTTAGATGGGACTGGTGGTGGTGAGACATATCAAAATTATCAAGGTTCATTTTACAGGAATGTGGCGATGTATCCTGTTCTAACAAAATCCAGTCCAATCAACGCCACCAGTTTGCCGAAACTATCACCTCACGGTTACTACCTAATTACTAGTGATATTATAGATAATTTTAGTGATGAAGTAAAACAACAACAGCCATTACCTTTACTCGGTGTAGTTCCAATATCTAACTTATCTAACCAAGATTTTATTATGTCTAAAAATACTATCATACATACTACACAACAGCCCAAGATACTCAACCAGATTAGTATAGAAATACTTAACCCTGACCTTACTAGCCCTATATTAGAGGATGGTTCATCTGTAGTGTTTCAAGTTACTATGCCTCTTCCTACACAACTCACAAACCAACCAGATATGACCCCACAGTCCAGAGCAGAATACGAGAAGCCAGACGAGGATAAGAAACAAGCATCCAAACAACCAGACCCAAGAACATAATTTGTTAGATTACTTTTTGAAAATATTTTTATCTAACTTAAAAAATAAATTCTAACTAATATTATAAGTAAACTATGTCTTTACTAGATAATCTATTACAATCAAATGATATGACTCGTGGAGAGATTGAAACCGCATCACTTAATAGACTTATGAGTGCTATGCCCCCTGAAATCCTGAATAAGGTTGTGGATTCCTATGAAGTAATACACAAGGATAAGCGAGAAGTAGCCGCACGAGAGTTAAGAGATAATTTTCTTAACGGTGTTAGTGATGGTGATAGTGAAGTGGGGAAATTCGTTACTAGTTATTTAGATACTATGAATCTGGCTAGTCTTCCATATTTTCACTATGAAGGGCGGCAGGGTGATGTAAAACCTATCTATTATCAAAATATGGCTGGTGATAAAATGCCGATACCTACAGAGGGTGGATATGCTGAAGCCTTTTCCGCAGTCCCTGAATTGTTAGAACGACAAATGGTATTTGAAGACATCGCATCAAATGTACTAAATAGAGCGTTAGGTTTTCAGGAGGT
>VMHT01038434.1_pt1 | contig 24490 bp, 27 predicted proteins | sample 4693611 | NCBI WGS metagenome assembly VMHT01 (sample SAMN12280063, study PRJNA550983) | marine metagenome | isolation source: seawater sampled from same location over 5 years 0.02-0.2 micron viral filtrate | place: USA: collected off the coast of southern California halfway between the port... ...
ATCACTTATATCAACAAATCCACTACTTCCTATGTATCCACAATATGTTCCACCTGTTCTTCCTCCTATATTATTATAGACAGAAACATATAAATATTGTCCGTTTGTTGCTAAAACTGGAAACCTTGTTGATGCGTATGCTGCCGCTAAATAGGTTGTAAAACCCATTACCTCAGCAGAGCCATTTATAGATGTAGAATTAGTTGAAAAATACTCACCAATAAAATTATGATGCCTACCATTCGTTACAAGATATGAATCACCTATGCCGTTAATATGTTGTTGAAATGGTGTTGTTGCTGATGGAGATCCCATATACATATAGGTTGATGTTCCATTTTTTAAAGCAAATGAATAAGTAGAATTATTACCAGTTAATTCCCAACCATAAGTAGAATTACTTTCTATTATATTATTTGCTGTATTGATTGCTGTAATTTTATTTGTAGTAGCACCATTAGTAATTGTAGTTGTTCCATCACCTTTAATTGTGATTGCTGTTTCTTGACCTTTCATACCAAATTGACTAAAATTAGCATTAGCACCATCGCTACTATGATAATAAGCCCATGTAGCACAATTTTTAGTTGCGTTTGCCTTACCTAATACCATTTCAACATAAGCACCATTTGATAATGATGCCGCTAATAATTTTGCAGCATAAAAACTACTTGTATTAGTTGGTGATACTATTAAAGGGTCTATAAAGGTTTTATTAGAAATATTTGTCGTGCTGGTTGGAGTGAATGATGTAGATATAGCACCTGTAGATACATTTACAGATATAGGAGATGTTCCTGTAAATTGACCTCTTATATGACTTGTAGCAGTAGAACCAGTAGTTAGAATAGTTCCACTTTCATTTATAAAATGAAAGGTTCTATTATCTGTAAAAGGAAGACATTTTATTTCTGCGTTATATGATAATGTGTTGTCTTTTAATGTCATTCTCGCAACATCACCACTTGCTCCAGTTCCAATAGGATTATTAATTGTTGTGCTTGTTCCATTAATAATATTAGCACATGAACTATTACCGAATGTTCTATTAGGATTTCCTAATATTGAAGCAGTTGAAACATTCTCAGCACTTGCTATTTGTGTTAATACACCAGTAGCATCTACATAATTACTATTATTAGTAAAATCACTTATATTTTGTCCTTTATATGCTAATTCAGCAGTGACATGAGGTAATGTTAAATTTACATTAGATCCTATTTCTTGACCTTGTAATGCTATATAATGACTCCTATCAGAATCCCAAAAATATAATCTTGGTGGGTCGCTTGATGTTCTTGCTTTAATACCAAAATCAGCACCATTTATTTCAACATCACTATCAGTTATTTTTAATATAGATGTGCCGTTAGTATCAGTAAAAGTAAAATTAGTTGCCTCTAATTCCATTTGCCTACTTGAACTGCCGATAGTAATAGTGCTTGGAGCAGAAGTTCCAAAATTAGTAGCAGTTGTTAAATCAGGTATATTATCTGTAATAGCAAGAGTTCCAGTTGCACTTGGAAATGCTATATTTATATTACCTGTTAAATCAGGAGTGAATATATTTATGTTATGTGTTAAATTTTCATCTTTTAATATCATTTTTTCATAAGCACCACTCGTAGATGTAAATATAGGTGATTTCAAAGTCTTATTTTCTAAAGTTTCTGTTGATGTTGCAGTAATATATCCAGCATTATTAGTAAAGACTGAAATATTTTGTCCTTCATAACTTAATACGCAAGTGACATTTGGTAATGTTATTCCTGCATTTTGTAGCATGGTGTTTGGAGACCTAACTTCTGTGTAATGTGAATTATCTAAATCATAAAATCTCACACTACCAGTTCCAAAATTAGAACTTCCTTTTACTGATATGGAAGCATTAAAATTTGTTAAATCTGTAAATGTTTTTCCACTAACATTATCTGTTGAAGTTGGTGTAAATGTTGTTGATATAACGCCTGATGCTGATACACTAATAGGAGGTGTCCCTGAAAATAAACCTCTTATTTGTGCGTCTGTTCTAATTTCACTTTGTAAAGCAATTGTTCCTGCTGTTGATGGTAAAACAATATCAATAGCATCACTTGCTAATGATACTGGTGCTTGAAGTTTTATATAATTCGTTCCATTATCACTTGCTTCAAACATAGATATATAAGCACTTGAACCACTTGTAGCATTTTTTATTACTATTGGTTCAGCAAAAATATTTCGGCAATAGATGTCTTTCATTCTATTTTTGCTATACAAACTTGATGTTTCACCAATTAAATCACCAGCAGTTATTAATATATCTCTTGTAGTATCTGCTTTCATAATCATGGAATCACCTATGCCGTTGATATGAAAGAGAAAATCGCCTGTATTACTAACACCTAAATAGGGATAATTAGAGCCGTGTTGATTATTTTGAAAAGACATATTATAAGACCTTGAACTTGGTGAATAATAAAATCCATAAAAATCTATACCATAAGTAGTATCAAAATCTATTTTGTTTTGATTATTGTTAGTAGAGTATAAAGTTTGTTTTAATTCCATATCACCATAAATAAGTAATTCTACATTATTAGAATTAGTAGCATCTTCATTACCAATAATTACATTATAACTATCTAATTTTGGTGTGAGTGTTACACTATTTAAATTCCAAAAATTAGTATCAGAATCATCAGCATATTCTAATGCATCACCAGCACTATTGACTTTTATTATTTTATTTGCTGTAAATCCACTTAATCCTTTTAACGATATAATAGTTCCACTAATATCAATAGGAGCAGTTCCAGTATATTCTGTATTTGAATCATTTTTAAAAATCATGTTAGTTCCAGATGAATCCATAGCTAGTATTTGATTAGCTGTACCTAATGCATTTAATCCTTTTAAACCAATAACAGACGCTTCATCTGTGTTTGAAGTATATACCAAAGGCAAATTAGCAGATAGATCAAAAGATAAAATCTCTCCATTATCATTAGAAAGATTTCGTCCAAATGTATATTCAGTTTCATCATTAGTTAGATTCCTCATATTATATTATATTAATATTTTTTCTTTTTACTTTTACTTTTAGAATATAATTTTTTAACAAATTCATTATATTTTTTTTCTTGTGGTGTATTTTTTCTCTCAACAGTAGGTTTAGAAGCTTGTTTTTTTTCTTCTTTTTCTTGATGAATTAATAATGAATAATCAATATCGTAATACATTATATAAAATTTAATTAGATAATATTTTATTTTATTATTTTATATATAATGGTTGCTAAAAAGAAAAAAATAAAGAAAACTGTTGAAAGGGTAAAAAATGATAAATCAGTAAAAGCAGATATAATAGCTACAAATAAAGAAGATGCAAATCAAAATATAAATAAACAAACAGTTCAGATAGTATTTCCACCAGATACAGAAATTAGAAAAGTAAAAAAAAAGAAAAAAAGAAAACCAACAAATACAGAAAGAAATAAATTATTAGATCAATTAAAATCAATTTTAGAAGAATATGATACAACACAAGCAGAAGTTAGAAAAAAAAATATTACAATTCCAGCAGAGTTAGGTTTACCTATGATTAAAACAAGTGAATTAAAAACTAATGATGATATAAAAAGATTTATTGATGATGTTAGTTCTAAACTAGCAAAATTGAGAGAATTATTAGAAAAACCACAAGGATTACAAGTTAGTCCATTTGGTATGAATCCATTATTAACAAGACCAGGATATAGACAACCTACCGTATCAATACCGCAAATTATACCTCAACAACCAACGCAAATAATACCATCTGGAACTGGTATACCAAAAATAGTAATTCCATCTGGAACAAAACCACCTACCGATGATGGAGATGCAACACAGAGAGCATTAGAGCAAATAGCAGAGGAAACGAAGAGAGAACTAGAAAGACAAGGTAAAACAGTTCCATCACCACCTAGTTCATCAGTATTACCACCAAGTTATTCAGAATCAAAAAGAGAAGATAATATAATAAAAGAATTTATGAAAGTATCTGGAACTCAATATATAAATGGATTATTTGTATATGATGGAACTGGTTCAACTGATAAAACTAAAAGTGGTATGACGACAAATGAATTATTACAATTTATAAATTCTGATGTAGGACAAAAAATATTTCAATTAACACCATCAACAACACCAAGTTCATCAACAGGAACGACACCGAGAAATGATTTTGAAAATATAAAACAAGAAGTAGTAACATTATCACAATTACAACCAGCTCAAAGAATAGAAAAAATACAAGATTTAGAAAAAGAAATAAATGATATTCAATCAGCAAGATTAAAAACACAAAGAGAATTAGACCCAACTTTTATTAGAACAAGAAACGCATTAGTATTAAGATTAGATCAAATAGCACAACAAACAAGAGAACAATTACAAAAACCAGTTCCAAAAGATCCAAACGATCCTTTTCCAAATAAAGACGCAGAAACACCACGACCAGAAGAACAACAGAAAATATTAAATTTAACAACTAGAACAATATCAAGTGGAGGTAAAGCTGTTAAAATAACTGCACCAGCTGGTTTTGTAGAATTATTTGAGAGGTATAGAAAATTTGAAAAAGACATCATGGGTAACACCGTAGAACGCATTCCTGGATATTTTCATATACCAGTATCAAAAATAGCAAATTTAGAAAGAGAAAGAGATAATTTAGAAAATGATTATTCTGATTTTATGGCTGGATTAAACGAACAACAATTAGCATATATAAATGCACGATATGGTGATGTAGATTTATCAATAAGACGAGGTTTATTAGATGATATTAAAGATACATTAAGATCAATATTAACACAACAAAAGAAAACAATAAAAGAAATAACAGTAGGTAATGAAAGAAGTGAGATTGAATCAAAAGCAAAAACAGCATTAGATAAAGGACAAAAATTAAAAGATGATTTCCAACAAGCGGAGGTTGAAAAAATGAGAAAAGTAATAGATGATGCTGATACAACATATAAAACAGTAAATCAACAATTACAAACCGCAAGTGATAATTCAAAGGTTTTAACAAAACAAACTTTAAATAAAATGTTAAAAGAAATTAGAAGTCAACGAGATAGATTATCTAGTACTTATGAAAAATTACCAGACAACGCACAAATATTAATACAAGGTAAAAAAGAAGAAGTAGAATTTAAATTACAACAGATAGGAGGTAAATTACAACAAATATTAGCAGATCCAAAAAATATAAATCAATTCATGACAGAAGAAACAGGAGCAACGCCAAGATTACCAACAACCAGAGGTGAAGATATACAAGTAATAACACAATATATAAATGGTGATAGAAAGAATTTTGCTGATAGAGTACAAGTAGCTTCAATTAATTTATTTGGATTACAATTTACAAATGATTTATCAAAAAGAAGTAAAATAGATAAAAAAACAATTTTAGGAGATGTATTAGATGATTTAGGAAGTAAAACAGCACGACAATTTGAAAAAGAATATTTAGCTGGTAAACAAAAACCATTTGACCCAGATAGTTTAATAGATAAGGATACACGAGAGAAATTTGAAGCTGATAAAAAAGCAGCAGCAGAAAAAGCAGCAGAAGATAAAAGACAAGCTGATTTAGCAGAAGGACATGCATGGCAATTTGGAGGCAGACCATAATAATTTAAAAAAAAATTGATTTAAAATAATATCCATATATGTAAAAGGAAACGATGGCTGGATTTCATACAAAAACATTTCAAAAACATGATGATTACATGACACCTAAATATGCATGGGAGAATATACAACAATTTATACCAAGAGATAAAGTAATATGGGAAGCGTTCTATGGTGATGGTACTAGTGGTAATTATTTAAGAGAATTAGATTTTAATGTTATTCATGAAGAAGTAGATTTCTTTGAAAATGATTTAGGTGATATTATAGTATCAAATCCACCTTTTAGTGAAGCTAAAAATGTAATGAAAAGAATGTTAGTTTTAGATAAACCTTTTATAATGATTATGCCTTCATCAAAAATAAATACATCATATTTTAGAGAATGGAAAGATAAAAATATTCAAATAATTATACCACGCAAAAGAATTCATTTTATAAAATTAGTAAACGGTAAAATAGATGAGAATCAAAAGAGTAGTTGTAATTTTGATTGCTTCTATTATTGTTATAAAATGAATTTACCAAAAGATATAGTATGGTTAGATTAATACCGTCAATTTATCGTTATAATTAATATGGTTATGACGATAATATATTGTAAATACCATTATAAGACCATTATAATTTAAATTATATTGTTGAATTAATGATAAAAGGACTTAAAAACATCAATTAATCGTTAAAAATGAATTGGTTATATTGTTAAACTACCGATTGTCTTGCGTATTCTAAATATTTTTCATCAATATCTATACCAATTCCAAAAAAATTATATTTTTCATTTTCATTTATATTTTTAATTGCTTTTAATGTTGTACCACTACCAACAAATATATCTAATATAATACCTTCTGTTTTATTTAATAAATATATACAATTTTTTACAAGTTCAACTGGATATGTTGCTGGGTGGTTTCCTTTTTGTTTTTCTTTATTTGTTATTGTTTCATAAGGAATAAACCAACTATTACCTTTACATCTTTTATCTTCTTTTATCTCACCAGTTTTATTTATTTTTTTATTTCTTTCTTTTAGATTAGATTTATCTTTATAAGGAACTCCAATAGATTTACGATCAATTGATTCATTTCCACTTTTAGTAAAATGATAAATATCCTCATTTGTAGGAGTTATAAATCTTTTTGAATTTATAGGTTTAAAATGTCCGTGTGAATTCTCTCCAATACTAATACTTTTTATCCAAGTTATTTTATTTTGTAATACAAATAAATCTTTTAATTTTAATGCTATTTCAATAGAGATATATGGATTTATATTTGTATATCCAATATTTAAAAATATATGACCGTCATCTTTTAAAACTCTTTTAACTTCTACAAAAATATCATATATCCATTCTAAATATTGTTCGTGAGGTTTTTTATCTTTATATTTATTATATTTTAAATCTATATTATATGGTGGTGATGTAATTATACAATCAATACTTTTATTATCCATTTCTTTTAATTTTTCAATACAATCACCTTTAATAAGATTATATTTTTCCATTTACATATAGATTATATAAAAAATAATAATTTTTTTTTTATATTTATCAATAATATAAATGGCTACTTTTGCTGAACGAGAAGAAAGAAAATTAAATGGTGTTGTAGCAACATTTACCGCATCTGATAAAGCTAAATATGGTGAGGAAGTTGATTATATTAAAAGCCTTTTAGAACTATTACAACAACAAGAAGAAGATGTAAGTAAAACAACAGATTCAAAAGATAAAAAGAAAAAAGAAAAAGAAGCTGATAAAACTAAAAAGAAAGTAGAAGATGGTTTTAAAAATTTAATTAATGCTTATACATTAAAAAAACTTGGTAATGTTACTCATAAATTAGTTCCAGAAGAAAGTATGGATAATGCAAAATTAGTTAAGGCATCTCAAATATATAATAGGAGTGGTAAAGCAGAAGCAGAGGCTTATTTACAAGGTCAAGATTTAGATAATTGGAAAATTGATGATCTATCAAGTAAACAAGTATTAGTTTTAAAAGATGGTGAAAGAATTAAATTAGCAGCAAGAGGTACTGACGCTCAAAATAAAAATTTAAATGATTTTGATTATGATATTAAAGCTCATTTTGGAGCAGAACAACAACATAATATTTTAGTAGACGCAAGGAAACAAGTAAAAGCTGTAAAACAAAAATATCCTAATATTGAAATAGAGCAAGGATTAGGTTACTCACTTGGTGCAAATGTAATGTTAAATCTAGGGCGTGAGTTTGGATTTAAAACTGAATCATTTAATCCATATATTACAAAAAATATAGTTAATGATGCTAATAAATATACTGGTAAAGAAAATATATTAAACCGCACCACTGATGATTTACCTTCTATTCGTGGAGCATATTTAGATGGTATAGGTGATTATGAAGTGAGAACTATGCCTGTATTAGAAAATAGTATGTCGCCTATTAAAGCTCATAGATTAGAAAATTTTACTACTAATAATAGGAGTGGTAAAGAATCAGCTTTACAAGTAAGAATGAGAGAAGCAGCAGAAGCATCAGCTAGACATGCTGAATTAGATTTATATTCTAAAATGGTACATCAGAAATCACCAAAACCTAGAAGTATACCAGAAGCAAAAGTTATAGTAGAACCTAATAAAAAAAAAGTAGTAATAAATGATGATGGTGATGCTTTAATTGATAGACGATTACAACCTAAACCAGATAGTTCAAGAACCGATTATGATTTTAGTAAAGTAAATAGTAAAGATGGTAATAGTGTTGAGATGAGTGAGATGAATGTTAAACCTGTTAATGATGAATCTAATTTTTTAGGATTAGATGAAAAAACATGGACTGAAATGCAACAATTAGAACACGCTGGTAAAATGGCTGGTGAAGTGCATCCATCTATGAGTGAAGCACATGTTAATTTGGCTCAACGACAAGATCCTTCATTTGATATTAAACGAACTGATTTAGGTATGGAAAGAAAAGAGATTTTTGAACCAGATGGAAGTAAACGAGTTATATTTACACCTAAAAGAGATCCTACTAGAATTCCAAAAGGTATTACTGGTTCAGAAGTATTTTCAAATAAAAACTTTCAACCTAATTTATTTGATAAATTAGCACCAGCAGAAAGAGAACAATTTAAAAGTTCTAAACCATTTGGATTAGACCCTAGACAAGCGGATTATTGGAAACAAAAAAGATTAGATTTACAACAAAAAAATTTTGCTAGAAAACTAGGAAGAAATAAAAATATATCACCAGAAGACCAAAATTTATTAGTACAAAAAAAAGGTAAGGTTAATTTACCAGATGGAGATAGAGATAAAAGTTCAAAATTAGAAAAACAAATTAATTCATTAGAAGAAGCTATAACTGAACCTACACCATCTAGACCTAGAACTGATTTATTTGAAGATATGATTAATCAGAGTAGAGAGAATGTTGATGGTGTTCCACCTAAAAAACAATCTTTTACTGAATTTGCTAATGATAATAATATTAAACCTACTAATTATAAAAAGACATTATGGAAAAAAGCTGGTAATGATTTAACAGATGAAGAATCAGAAGGATTTTCAGAAGAAAATACTGTAAATGATAGAGATACATTAGACGAATTTAAAAATTCTGATAGTGCTGGTAGAAAATCATTATATACTGATTCATTTGAAGATATGAAATCTAGTGTTGCTGCTGTTGATGAATTTACAAGCACACCAGTTAGAGGTGATAATGTGAGTAGATTAGGTAATGTAGCTCGTGAAACCTTTAAAGGTATACACCCTGTTAATTTGGGTGTTGGTTTAGTTGCTTCCGCATTAGCAGATCAAGCACTAGATTTTGTGGATAAAGACCATAAACAACCAGAAGTATTGCGTGTTGCTGAAACTGGTTTATTAGCTGGTGGAATTGGAGCTGGTTTAACTGGTGGTGAATTATTACCAGAGGCAATAGCAGGAGGAGCTGGATATTTAGCTGGTACTTATTCAGCAAAAGGGATCACAGCTGGATTAGAAGGATTAGGTGTTGGTAAAGATCCAGCAGAAGGAATTGGAGCTGTTGGAGGTGGCGTGGTTGGTGGAGTTACCGCTTATGGTGCTGGTTCTCTCGCTGCTGCTGTTTTTGGAGGAGCAGCAACAGGAGCAGAAGAAGGGGCGGTTTTAGGTGGTGGTATATTTTCAGCAGAAACCGCTGCTGTTGCTGCTCTGGTAGGAGGTGTTGTAGGATTAGGATCGTATTTATTACAGAAAAAAAAATAATAATATTATATATGGATAGTAGTAATAATAATTTAAATAATGATGATGATTTAACTAAAAGATTCAGAAATGGATTAAAACGATTAAATATTACAGAAGAAGAATTAATAGAGGATTATTTTTATATTGGTGGTGATTTTTCTCATCATTTAAAATTATATCAAAAACATAATATTAAACCGTTACCACCAAAGAATCATCGTTGTATATGCGGTCATAAAATTAGAAACAATATTTTTATTTCAAATGGAGAGAATATATTGAGTTTAGGATCTTCATGTTTTCAAAAATTCTGTCCTAAAACTGTAAAATTATGTGAAGATTGTGGAAATAAACATCGTAATAGAAAAGATAATATATGTAATAAATGCAGAAAGAAATTTACAAAAAAAGTAGAATATATTATTTTAAAATTTGATTGAGTATATATAAAAAATATTATGTTTTTATATATAATGAAACCACTTTATAAACCAAAAAAACAATTAAGCACTATTCAAAAAGAATTAATGAAAACTCACAGCAAACATCATACAAAAAAACATTTAGATATGATGAAAAAATTAATGCTTAAAGGTTTTTGTTTTCAACAAGCTCATGATAAAACCATGAAAGCCGTAGGTAAGTAAATTTAAAATGTTTACATAATTTAATATGACTTCTTCTATAATATCTCATAAAATAAAAAAAAGAGAGAATCCAAATGATATTTTTATTACTCCTATTGATTTAGCAAAGAAAGCTATTAATATGATTGATTATAATTCATCTGATATTTGGTTAGATCCATTTAAAAATAGTGGTAATTATTATAATAATTTTCCTAGTGAGTGTGATAAAGAATATACAGAAATATTAGAAAATAAAGATTTTTTTGATTATGATAATAGTAATATAACCATAATTTCAAGCAATCCACCCTATTCGTGTTTAGATAAAATAATTGAAAAAACAATAGAATTAAAACCTCGTATAATAAATTATTTATTAGGTATAAATAATTTAACAGCTAGAAGAATTGAAATGTTTGAGAATGCTGATTATGGTTTAACAAAATTACATTTTTGTAAAGTTTATAAATGGTACGGTATGAGTGTAATAGTTCAATTTGAATTAAATAAACCATCAATTATTTCTTATGATAGAATTGTTTGGAAATAAGTATTTAAATAAAAAATAAAATATAGTTATATTGTATATAATGCCGAAGAAAAAGACAAATAAAGAATTAATAGATAAATTTTTAGAAGATCATAAAAAAGAAAAAAAGGTTAGTGAGGGTACATTAAAGACATATAAGAATATTGGAGATAATTTACCTTTTAATATTTTATCAAGTCAACCTACTATTATAAAAAAATTAAAAGAACTTTATGAAAATCCTAATACATTACAATTATATTTAAATATGATTATTTTAGTAAGACGATATAATGAAGAGGAAACTGATAAATTAATTAAATTAAGAAATAGTTTGAAAGATGAGATTATAAAAAACAGAAAAGAGAATTTAACAAAATTAGATGAATCGTTACCTACTGCTGATAAAGTATTTGAAGAATTAGATAAATTGAGTGGATTGAGATATATTATTAATTATTTAATGATGAATCATGCTCTTCGTAATAAAGATATTAATTTAAAATTTGTAAAAAGTATTCCAGAAAATAAAGATGAAAATTATTTAATGCATAAAGGACGAGTTCATTTAAATATTAATGATTATAAAACCGAAAAATCACACGGTTCAAAAAGTATTAAAATATCTGATTCACGATTTATTAAAGAATTAAAAAGTTTAGATCTAAAAGATGGTGATTATTTAATTTCTATGAAAAATGGTGATAAAATAAAAAATGTATCTACCTTTAATGATAAGATATTAAATTTAACTATTGATAAATTAGGTCAAAATAAATTAACTAAAATTGTTATTAAAGACTTATTAAATAATAAATCATTTGATAAATTAGAGCAATTATCAAATGATAGAGGAACAAGCCTATCAGTTTTATTAAAAAGTTATAATTTAGAAAATGGTGTTAGTAATGATGATAAAAAGGAGGAGGATTAATTAATACCATGATAAATATTCTTCATCAAGATATTTTTTATAGTATTTTCTATTATTTTCATATATAAGCCATTCCATAAAATCTACATTTTCATCTAGATCATATTTAATGAAAAATGTATTATATTTTTCTATATGTCTGTTTAATTGATTAAATAATTCATTTTTATTTTTTTCATTTTCATTTTTTAATATAATACATTTTTCATTAATATTAATATTATATATTGATTGTCTAATTTCAACTGGTAAATCAAAGAAGTTCATTTTTTAATATATATACTACGGATTATTCTTTAAGTAGTTTTTCTATTATATTTTTTATTTGTTATTTGTTTTTTACAACATTCATCAAAATAATCTTGGATACAATTATCACAAATACTATATTGAATTTCAAAACCATTAAAATCTTTATTAAAACCACCACCTTCTTCCATATAATCTTCAATTTTTTCACAAGTTTTAGTACTATTTATGCACTTTTTATTATTACTAAATATATCATATATTACATCAATAAATTCTGGATTTCTTAATATTTCACTAACTATATTTTGTTTAAATTTAACCAATTCTAATTTTCTTGTTTTTACAGGAGGAATACTCCTACTAAATAATTTTGTATGATAATAATCTAGATTTTCAAATTTTAAAATTTTTTCGTGAATATGAATAAATGTATTTGCTATTTCATTTGCTTCCTCAATTTGTTTAATTTTTTTTACAAGTGGTTTTTGATAATTCATAATCTTTTCTCTTAAATCAATATCACAAAATACTTTATTAAAATTGCTTACTTTATTTGCATTCATTTCTTTATATATATACTGTGGAATTGTCTTTAAGTAGTTTTTCTTATATATATTATAAGTATTTGAATTAGGTGTTTCCATTTTAGTTCATGATTTATATGATTGCATTATTTTTTTTCAATTTTTTTTTATATTAATTAATATTCACCTTTATTACACCAAAATAATAATTCTTTTTCTGTTTCATATAATTTTTTTTGATTACAAATTACACATGCATCTTCCTCTGGTAAATTTAATTCACAATCACAAGACTCTTCTAAATAACTAGGATATACCCATTTATTTTCTCTACAATCTTCACATAAGGTAATTTCATATTCTTTTTTAGATTTCCACCTCGTATAATAATCACCAGCACCATCAGTATCTATTTTTCCACAATAAAAACATCTACAATCAAATAGATCTCCTGCATTATTTACTAGTTGTGAATATAGACAACTATGACAAGATGGAGCTGCTATAAATGAACGATGATTCATAGTATAAGCATACGATACTTGTTTATCTCTATTTAACCATTCCTTACAAGTGCTACACTTGAACTCATCGTTAATGTTTTCACGCCATGTATTAATCCGTTCCTTGATACGGTCATTTTCAATACCTTCAATAATATAATGCATTAGTGCGGTCATCGTCTTACTATATATTGCGGAATTGTCTTTAAGTAGTTTGTCTTATGTATATAATAAGTATTTGATAATAAGTATTTGAAAATTTAAATACTTATTATATATATAAAAAAAATGTCTGAAATCGTGCAGCCTATCAGAAGTTTTATTTTGCATATTAGATCGAAGGATTCAGAGTTTAGTCCTAATGATTTGAATAGTCATCTATTAGTTGATTTGAAGGAGAGAATATCAATAGATAAACGAAGTGAAGAAATACACATGGTAGTTGAATCAGCTGAATTACCATATTCATTTTATAATGTTAGTTCTAATGTTGAAAATGATAAAGTATTATTTAATGGTAGTACTAGTTACACTATTGCTAATAAAAATTATACTGCAACTGAATTAGCAAAAGTATTAACTGATGATGATGCATTTCCATGTTCAGTTACATATAATAAATTTACTATGAAATTTACTTTTACAAATCAAGCAGTAGGAACAACAACTCTTAATTGGAGTGGTAGTACAGCAAATAAATTATTAGGGTTTGGTTTTGGTGATGAAATACCAGATACAGTTTTAGTTGGTTCTGGTGCAACAGCTGAATCTAGTAATGTAATTGATTTAGCATCAGTTCATAGTGTATTTGTTAAATCTAATACATCTGGTTCAAATGTATTTTCTACTAGAAAAGGATTCTCTCAAATTATTCAAAAAATTTCAGTAGATCAGAATAGCGGTTATATAATATATCTTAATCAAAACGATCACAGACAAAGCACAGTATTATATAATGATATTGATTTTTTAGATTTACGATTAACAGACCAAAATGATAATTTAATTAATTTTAATGGTGTTAATTTTGAAATTGGTATTTCATTTTATATTTATCCATTACAAAGTAAAAAAGTAGAATTAGCTATTGATCCTAGAAGAGTAGTTCCAGTTAATCAAAATAGAATCGTAACTCAACCTACAAATAATAATCAGATGAGAACAGATATGAGTAATATTGTTAGACAAGATATTAATGTTGTTAATGAAGATACTGCTATTGAACATGAAGGTAAAAAATTAATTTTTGATAAATTAATAGAACAGATGAGGAGTTAATTTTTATATTGTGTTTGCATCTGACTAACTCTAAATTCTAATCCAGATTCTAAATAATCATTCCATAGTTCTTCTAGATTTTTATCAAAACCTAATTTACCATTTATATATGTATGATGATTTTTCATACTCATAAAAAAATCTATATCATTATTAACATTATTCCACATACTAACTAATTGTGTTAAATTATTTATTATTTCAAAATTTAAACTATCATTATCAATATAATTTTTTTCATAAACATATTGCATAAATTTATAAAATTTATCACGAACAATAATGTAATCAGTCATTATTATAATATAAAGGAATATCTTTATATTATATTTCTTTTATAATATAAAAGTTTTTTAATTGTTATATTTAGTAAAAATGAAATGTTATTTAATGTAAATTTTTTTATTTACCTATATTAATATGTCTGATAGTGAAAGTGATAGTTCAATTGAACCTATTGAAGAAGAGAAAGAAAATATTAAAATTCCTTCTACAAAGAAGAAAGAAAGAAAAATAAAAAAAATAATTTATGAAACTGATGATGAAGTTGAAGAAGTTGTTGAAGAAAAAGTTGTTAAAAAAGCACCTACAAGAAAGAAGACAGAACCTAAACAAAAAACAATTATTAAAGAGAAAGTGGTTTATATGATTCCTACGAAAGATGGTGGTTATAAAAAAGTTAAGAATCCAGAACTAACTAAACGAGATTTAGTAAGGATTGAACGAGAGAAAGAACTTGAAGAAAAAGAAAAAGAACTTGGTAAACGACTACTTGCAAAAAAAAATGGTAAGCTAGATAAACGATCAGTAGGAGGAAAAACACGCAGTCCAGCACAAATAGCAGCAACAAAAAAATTATTAGAAGCTAATAAAATTCGTAGAGAAGCAAATAAGAAAATTAAAGATCATGAAAAAAAAGAATCAACAAAAAAATTAGTAAAGGAGAGTGTTCGTGAAGTGGTTTCAGAACCTTTTTATGAACCTAAACACATTAAAGAACCAGAGCCAGTTAATCCATTCATGGGTAGGTTGTAAAAAGTTGTAAAATTAAAATATATACATATATAAATGACTAATGAAAAAAATAATATGATATTTGAAAATAAAATTTTTAATATGGATTGTTTAAAATATCTTGAATATCTCTCTAAACAAAAAAAACAAATTGATATGGTTATTCTTGATCCGCCATATTTTAATGTTGTAAATGAATCATGGGATACAAAATGGAATTCTATTGAAGATTATTTATCTTGGATAGAAGATGTAATAAAAAATTTAAATAATGTTTGTAAATATAATTGTTCTTTATGGTTATTTGGTTTTCCATATCAATTATCATTTATTATTCCTATTGTTGAAAAATATGGTTTTAAATATAGACAACATATAACAATTAATAAAGGTTTAAGATCCATAGCAGGTAGAACTAGTAAAAAATTAAAAATGTTTCCAGTAGCAAGTGAATATGTAATATTTTTTTATAAAGATGCAAAAGATATAATAAAAAAGTTTTTACAAGATAAACAAAAAGAACATAATATTTCATCAAAAGATATAAATATTTTTTTAGATAAAGCTTCTAATGGTGGTGGTAAATGGTCTTCTATTGCTGGTAAAAAACAAAAAAATATTCAGTACCCTACAATAGAAGATTGGAATAAATTACAAACTTTATTTGGAGAATTTGATATTAAATATGATGATTACATATTTACATTTAATATAGAAACTAAACTATCTGATGTATGGAATGATATTGATTTTTATGATAAAACATATAAGAAATATCACCCTACTCAAAAACCTTATAAATTAATAGAAAGATTAATAAAATGTTCTTCAAATGAAGGTATGAATGTTCTTGATTTATTCATGGGTAGTTGTATGACTGGTTTAGTTTGTAAAGATTATAAAAGAAATTATTTTGGTTGTGAATTAGATAATAAATATTTTAAAAATAATCTTATTTTCTGAAAAAGTAAAAAGTTGTAAAAGTTGTAAAAGTTGAGAAAGTTGGTGGATTTGAGGGTGTCTACAAAGTATTCTATCCTATCCTATTTTTAATTTTCATTTTATTTTGCTCTACCCCTTTTTTTGTTTTATTAACAATTCTACAACTTTACAACTTTTATATATTATTTTATTTCTTTTATTATATTTCCTTATTGAAAAGGTAATAAAAGTATAAAAAATATAAGTTGTAAAAATAGGTTGTAAAAGTTGTAAAAGTTGTAAAAGTTGTAAAATTAATTTTTAATATTATAGAAAATTTATAATATTAAATATATACACACATATAAAACTCGTTTATATTTCCACTTCTTCCTTATTAAAATATTCATATAAATTATTCCAATCCAAAGCATTATCATCATACATTTTAAAATCAAATCGTTCAAGATGTTCTATTACTTTTTTATTACTATCAGCAATCCAACACATAGTACTAATATCATCTATCTTTTTTGCTTTTCTTGTAAAAATACAATTATGTTTATCCATTACCTTTCTAATATCACCCTTTCTAATTTCTTCTCGTCTATCTAAAACCAATTTTGATATTAACGCTGCTTTATTATTTAAATCACTTTGTTTCATTACAAAAGGTTCATCTAATTTTGTATCGTCTACATGATTCTTGATATATTGATAGATCCATAATAGAGGAGCTGATATATTTCTTGTCGCAAGAAAATTTTGAGTTTCTGTATTAGGTTTATCTCTTTTTGGAGAGAAATCACTAATATCATAATCTAATAAATATGAAAATAGTTTATTCATCATTTCATCGTTACCTATTTTATTTTTATGCAAATCTTTCCAATATTCAAAATGTTCTTTATTAGCCATTTCCATATTTGTTTCAACAATAAAAAATCTTCTATCAGTAGGACTAAAAACAATAGGACTATATCCATTTGATAAAATAAATAATCTGAAATTTTGAGGTCTATTTCTTGAACTTATATATTTCTCTCTAATTTGTAATTCATCACTCGTTATAAATTCTTTTAAATCTTCAATATATTTCATACCATCTTTACCTTGAACTTCATTCATTCCAATTATTAATTTATTACTAACAATACTATTATATGTACCAAATAAATTATCCATTCCTTTACCTCTGCATAGTAAATCAATTCCAATTAATCCACTTATAATATCAAGTAGACTATCTTTACCTGTGCCTTCAATTCCTTTTAATACAATTGCTATTTTTGGATTTTCAGTCGGTTTCTGAATAATATGAGCTAAAAATGATTTTATATATTTTCTAATTTCATCTGTTTTATAAACATTATTTAAATATTCATCAAACCATTTAACCTCATCTTCATTATATTCAGTTCTTTTTGATTTAAAACCTTTAAATAAATTAAAAATTTCTGGTGATGTTTCATTTACTTCGCTGTAAGGTAAAAATGATTGTTGTTCGTAATCTTTGCGTTTTGGATCTTTTATCCACATAGAAACAAAATTTTCTAATTGTCCGTTTTCATTAATAATTCGTACATTTTGATAATCTCTTACAACATGTTCGTAGGTCATCGTTTCAAATGAATCATCTTTTAATTTTTTTACAAAACAACCTTGCGTTGTAATATAAGAAAATATTTTTTCAAATTTATCTTTTTCATAATCATATATAGATGGTAGTTCATAATCATTATCATATTCATAAGGAGATTCAAATGGTTTTAAACTCCATTCAATATAAAAATCTTTTGTAATTTCATTTAATTCTTCAATATCTAATTCTTCTCTTGAAATAAATCCATCATACATAGGAATAGAACATGCATTAGGATATGCATTTAATACATTTTGTAATATTCTATTTTCAAAATACATAAAAATATTACACATTTTAGAACTCAAAAGATTTTTACCTCTATCTTTTTTAGGTTTAAATTCTTCATTAGAGAGATAATCTTTTGAGATAATACCTTTATATATTTCAACTAGTTTTTTTTTATTTTGTTGTATTTCTTCAAGAATAACTCTGATTGTAGGATCAGTAGTTTTTGCTGGTGGAAGCTTATCTCTATTCATCATAGATAAAAAATCTTTTTTTTCAATACCAGCATCTTCAAGTAAACTCTCTCTTTCATCAATATATAATTTTATCATTTTACAAGGTAATTCATTTGTTTTACATAAATAATATAAAATAGTAGGGTGAGCGTTTTTCATATCATAATCAAACATTCCATCTCTAACTACAAAATCACGATGTACTTTTGAAAGTTGTTGAATACCAAGACCTTTAACATAGGCACGATGAGAACTATATTTATATTGTCTTTCAACAACACCAATATCAGTCTTATCATCACTATCTTTCATTTTAATTAATAAATCTTCTAAAATACTTTTAAGTTTCTTTGATAATTTATTTCTTTCAAATTCATCTGGTATATCGTTATATTGTGTAAGTTCATATTTATTAAGACTATAAAGGTATTCAACATTCTTTTTATTAAATTCTTCATTAAAGGTCATTATATTTTGATTAGATTTTATATTCATATATATTATATCAAGAAAATAACTTTAAGTTAATTCCGCAATTAATTTATATATTTTAGTTTTTCAATTTTTAGTTTTTCCTAAATATTTAAGAAAAATTAAAATAAAAATATCTATTCAATTAATTTCTATTTTTTTAAGTTGTTTTAGAATCGGTAGAACTTTTTTAATCAATAGTCTATTTTCAGTAAAAAAATCTACTTCATCATCTTTAATAATAATACCATAATTTATTTTCCAATTCTTTTTCATTTTTAAAATTCTATCATATTCTCTCCTTATAGCTAGTCTTTCTTCCTCTGTTTTATAATCATATTTTCTTCTTTTATCTACAAATGATCCATCTGGATTTTTTGCTATTTCATAATAGATTTCTTCATCATTATTTTCCATTTATATAATAACAAGATAATTTTTTATATCATTTTTCCTTAATGTTTCTTTTTTAATCCATATCCAAAAAAGTTAATTTTAAAATTAGTTGTAGTGGTAGAGTTTGAGCCGTATATGAATTAGCTGCTACTAATTGAGGACTAGCAGCATCAGTATAATATACCTTTTCAACCTTTAATTGACTAGGTAATCTCTCGCAGAGAAAAACACCTTGCTTCTGAATAGTTGCTATATCATTACCAGCTCTACCAATATAATCTCTCCCTGTTCCAGTTGCTAATTGTGAAGCTGCTGCTGTTAGTGATCCTTCTAATAAACATGTTCCTATTATATTATTATATCCACCAGTAAAAGACGAGTAACCTACTTGTTCTATATTAGTTCTAATTAATAATGCGTTTACATTACTAGGTACAATTCTTCCAATTGTAGCATTAATATTTCCAGATGCGTCTACTGTGCTTCTTTGAACTTGGACGAATCCAGATTGTAATTCTACTAAACATCTACCGAGATTGATCATGTCTTCTGGAATATTAATTGTGAATGAACTCTTATCAGTTGATTCATCTACTAGGTTTCCAATATTTTCTATTGAGAGAATTCTTAAATTAGACATATAAATATAGATAATATTAAAAAATCAGATTATTAAATTTTAATATTATATGAAGACATTAAGATATTTATTATTAATTTTTAGAAATTCTATTTTTAATGATGATATTGTATATAAAATTTCTAAATATTTTACAAAAAGATATTATGAGAAAAAGTTGTTAAATTGTAAAATTTTATATAAAATTAAAAATAAGAATTATGAAAGAAAAAAATACTCATATCATTATCATTATCACTAACCTCTTACAATCCACTAAATTTATCTAATTTTGATAATTCTATTTCTAAAATACTTTTTGATTTCAAATCTTCTTTTTCTTTTAAATAATCATCTTTATTCATATTCTTAATACAATCATAATACATTTTTTCAATTAAAATTTCATTCATAGGTGATGGATATACTTTATAATCTCGTTCAATAATAGATTTTACAGCTTCAATTAATTTCATTTTATCTTCATCTTCTACAAAACTATCATCTATTTTTGCATCATGAACAAAACCTTCATATTTTTCTTGTAATTCTTTTGCATAATTAATATTAGGATCTGTTGCTTGTATACTAATAGTAGATTGTTCTCGTTCTCTTTTTATATCTTCAATCTCTCCAAAAAAAGTATAAGCATCATTTAAATCAATAATTTCGTTTTCAGTCATTATATATATCTATCAAATATTTTATTTTTTACAAAAAAATATAATATTTATTTTTATTTAATTAGAATTGAGTTTCAACTACTCCTCCACGAAGCATAAACATAATATCATAAAGAGCAAAGGAGAGAACTTGCTGTGCTGCTCCTGCTCCACTATAAGTTACTTCAAGTGTAGTAGGTGAAGCATTAGACGATGTATTAAGACCAACATTAATAAGTTGAGATTCTGAAAATCGTTTAAGATTAACAGCTAATACACCCTTACCATTATTAGCTGTGGATTCTCCAAATTGAGTAAGAGATACAGTATCTCCTTCTGCTTTTGCTTTACCATGAGGAGCAAAAGCACCAACGGCTTCAATAAACGCCCTACTTTGATCGTTACCATTTGTAGCAGAAGCAAAGTCAATTGAATCGCTTGGATGCAAACTGCCTTGAATTCTGTGGACGAAAGACGATATATTATCAAGATTAGTAGCAGCTACAACATTTACTGTTGATGTAGTCAAACCAGCAGAAGGACGCTGAGCTGAAACAATAGCATTAAGAGATCTAAATGAAGGATTGAGTAAAAATCTTTGTGTACCAGCAGAAGCAGCACGAGTATTAATTATGGACGATGCAGATTCACCAACCCATGATAATGTTCCAGTATTTAAATCATTAGCATACGAAGCCATTACTGCTTCATTTTCAATTCTATAAACAGGTGCATACCATCTTGCGTTCTGAACTGTGTAAGCAGCAGTAGTAGCTGCAGTTCCAGTTGTTTTAAATGCTTCATTAGCAGAGGCAAGTGTAATTTGAAGTGTAAATTGAGGCATACCCATAGGAAGAGCCTTTTTGTAGTAATCATTAAGAAATGCAAGACCATGAAGTTTAATAGCAACATGACGAGAATGAGCGGCTGCAATTGCTAAACCACTAGGAGTTAATCCAGTACTAACAGTAGCTCCACCAGAAACATTATTGAGGTAATTTTTCATAGCAGTATCAGCATTATAACATTCTTTTAAAATACTGTAAGTATTGTAATTTTCACAAGTTTCTACTTTTCCTGAGCTTCCTAGCACAGAAATTTCTATTTTATCAATAACACTATTAGCATCAAAGTCAAGATTAACAGAAGATGCATCATTATTTACAATCTGTAAATATAAATAACCTTCTGAGCCTTGTATGAATCCGTCAGCAGCAACTGGAATATTAATTATATTATTGCTAGAACTAGAATAAGACGAGGAAGTTGAATCCCAGCGGTGAAGACGATTTGTTGATGGAATTGTATCACTTCCAGTTAAACTATATCTCATAGAGAGGGGCAACGAGTTTAGAGGATCAGCCATTTTTATATATATTTAATAATATATTATTTTTTTCTAAATTAAAGTTTATAACTTTTTATATTAATATATATATTATGAAGGTTATTGAAAATGCTAAACTAAAAGAAATACCAGTAATATCTCAAAATGTAGACAATCTCTCTAATATGCCTTATAAAGTTGCTGAACCTCTATGCCCTATAAACGATGCCCTATATGTCGTTGGATCGGCTGGTTCTGGTAAGACAACAACTATGCTCTCATTATTAAAATCACACCCTACTAAATCTAAACCACATTTACCTCGTTTTTATTATAAATATTTTGATAAGATATTTTTATGTTCTGCTTCATTAGCTTCATTACCAATTGAGAAGTTAGGATTGAATGAAGAGAGAATATATAATAAATATAGTGATGATATGTTAGAAAATATTATAGATTCAGAAAAAGAAGATGAAAATAATAATTGTCTTTTAATTTTAGATGATGTTATTAAGTCTATAAAAAAATCATCTAATATGTGTAAGTGTGTATTGAATCGTAGACATATTTTAACAAATCCAGATGAAGAAGGTTCAGCATCTTTATCTGTATGGATTTTATCACAACGATATAATGAACTACCATTAACTTTTAGATGTAATATGAATTCTTTTATCATATTCAGAACTGATAATAAGAGAGAATTAGATAATATAAAAGATGAACTCATGGGTGATTTAACAAAAGAACAACAAGACGAGGTACTAAAAACTGCTTGGAATAAAAAATATTCTTTTCTATATATTCGTATGAATAAACCAACTAACGAAAAATATTACCAAAGGTTCAATAGAATAATAATTAATGAAGATGAAGATGAAGATGAAAAAGTAGAAAAATAATTAATTAGTATCATATTGTTTCATAATATCATCATATACACTTTGATAAGCATCACCAGCTTCTTCTGGTGTATCAAATGAACCTAAATATATTTTAGTACCATCAAGTCTAATACGAGCTATATATTTATCACGCCTTTTATAAACACCTACAAAACCAGTTTTATTAAATACTGTTTTATTTCTATTATTACATGAATGATCTACAAATCTTAAATTTGAAAAATGATTATTTTTCCTATCTCTATCAATATGGTCTATTACATTATATTTTTCATTTCTTTCTAAAAAATGTAAACCAACTAAACGATGAACTGAAAATGTTCGTTTTTTACCTTCATTACATAAATTAACTATTTCATAACCATGATTATTATCACGAGATTTTAAAAAATTTTCTTTTTTATTTTTTATTAAACCACAATTAGATATTTGATAATTAGGATAATCAGTTATAGTTTTCCATTCCATATTTTTATATATTAATGTAATATTTTATTTTTTCCTAAATAGAACGAAAAATAAAATATAAAAAATTCTTAAATATTAATATCATTATTTTCTAATTCTTTATTAATTATTTCTTTTTTATTAATCTCTCGTTCTATCTCAATACAACCACAAGCTCTAATCTTGGAGCATTTACTCATTAAAAAATACTGTAAGAGAGGTTGTAGAATCATGTTACTAATAGTTGTAATTAAAACCACATCAACGGTTTCCATTATAATAAATAAAAATATTTTTATTTTTTTAACAACTCCATAAATAAGTTCTTGCATAATAATTTGGACTTTCTTTATCATTTTTGGTTAAATCTCCTTTTTTATCTTTTATGTTACCAGACCTTTTACAATAATTCTTTTTTCTTTTTTTATCATTATGATCTAAATCTGAATATAATCCTAAACCAGTAGTGTCTTTAAATTGTGAATATCGTTTATCACCAAAATTTATTTTTTTACCTTTTGGTGTAATTACTGAATATTTTTTATTTTTGACTTTTGATTTTTCAAACTTCATATATATTTAAAATTATTTTTTTATTAAAAACATTTTATCTATTTTATGAGCTTTTGATTCTGGATTAACCGCTGCGTATACTCTTGCATAAGCCCATTGTTGAGGTGATTTAACAGATTTTCTAACTGATGATGGATTATTATAATATGCTCCTTCACCTCGTTCAAAAATAGTTTTAATTCCTTTATATTTATATCCAGTAATCTCTGCTATTTCTTTAAGAGAGTGAGGTTCATCTCTCTTGAATCCATATTTTTTATTAAATTTTTGTTTATAAGAAAGTACCATTATATATATACTCATGATAGAAAATCTTTAAAGCTTGTTGATGAAAGTAATTTATCTATTATTGTTTGTTGTTGATCTATTTGTTTTTGTTGTTCTTCTACTTGTTTTTTTAGTTCTTTCATTCCTTCAACTAATACAGCATTTATATCTGCTTTATAAATTCCCCATGAATCAGTTTTTTCATCATAATTACAAACTTGCGGTATGAC
>VMHT01015335.1_pt1 | contig 24488 bp, 28 predicted proteins | sample 4693611 | NCBI WGS metagenome assembly VMHT01 (sample SAMN12280063, study PRJNA550983) | marine metagenome | isolation source: seawater sampled from same location over 5 years 0.02-0.2 micron viral filtrate | place: USA: collected off the coast of southern California halfway between the port... ...
GTCTAAAAATATCTACATAGATACGCAAAATTGATAAGCCACGTGCAGAAAATAAAATTATAATTAAAAATGACTTCTAATTCTATTCTAGTGAATTATTCTATATGTGCTAAATGTTTTGCTGATAGAAATAAATTTAATGCAATAAAATTAAAATATACTAATAGTGATGAATTACCTATATGGAATATAACTAATAGAAATGTTAGAGTATGTTGTAGAAATGATGAATTAGAATTAGAAATAATAAAAGATGTATTAGAAAATCATAAAAAAAATACTAAAATATTATTTTCTAAAAAATATAGAAAAAAAAATCTTATAGAAGAAGTAAAAACTAAAGATGATATAGATAGAATAAATAATGAACTTACAGATATACAAATATCTAGTAGAAATTATAGAAAAGATGAAATAACACCTATATTAGAAAAAAATAATGATTCAGATAATTTAGAAATGGATATTCTAACAAAAGAATTTATAGATTATCTTAGAAAATATAAAAATAAAATAAAAACTATAATTAAAATAGTAGAAGATATTAGAATTAATACAGATTAAAAATCATACTAATACAAAAATAGAGAAATAAAATTAGGATGCAGAAATAATTTTTTTTTCTAAGTTAGGAATAAAAAATTGATTTGGTATGATTTTTAATCTGTAAATATATTTATCTAAATATTTCTAATATAGAGAAATATTTATAAAAATTGATTCGGTTGGTGTGATTTTTAATCTTCATATATATAAAGATGGAACATAATTATATAGTATATATTATAAAAGACAATGCAGATAATTTCTATTTTCATTTCACTAGATTAAAAGAATTAAATGAAAATACTAATTATGAAAATCCTAGAGATAAAACTACTATGTTATATAATATTATAACAGAAATAAATAGACAATATAAAAAATGTAAAGAAGGTAAAAAATATAATCATTTCTACGATGAAATAATAGAAATTTTTGCTAAAGATATAGAAAAAAAAACATTAGATATTATGTTCTATTATGATAGAGAAAAATATGAAAAATTAAAAACTGAATTAGAATTAAAATTCTATAAAAGAAAAAATAAAGAATTAGAATTTAATACTTTTTATGGATATTATGAAAATCTATTACAATTAAAAAGTAGATATAAATATGATAATTTAACATTAGCAGAAATGAAAAAAGAATTTAATTTATTAATATCAGGTGTAAGATGTCTAAATAAAGTTAAAAAAACTATACCACAACATATAGCAAAAGATAAATGCCCTATATGTAAAAAAGAAATGTTAGTAAAAAATTTAAAACCACATATAGAAAGATGTAAACTTAAACATAATAAATAATAGAATATTAATCAAAACTAACACTAATTCTAATATTATCTTTTGTAATTTTTTTAGTAGGAAATGATTTTTTTTTTAATATAGGTTTTTTTTTTCTAGTATGATTAGGTGATGATAGTTTATGATAATATAATAAATTCCTATTAACAATGCAACCACAATCACAAATAGTATTATATCTACTTATATCTGAATCTATATAATATAAAAATATTAAATTATTAGATAATTTATTATTAATTATTTCTCCATATCCATTATATACTAAATTATTCATATTATTAATATATAGTGAGATTATTTTTATTTTTTCTTTTCATATATGCTAATTTATTAGATTGATTTTTTTTCTTTCTATAATCTTCATTAGTTCTATATTTTTCAGCATAATAGTTATTTCTTTTAAGCCGTTGTTTATCATATCTATCTAATCTATCTTTAAGGTCTTTATTTTCATCAGTTAGTCTTTTAATTATATCTAATGCAGGTATATCTACTTTAACTTTATCCATATATATATAGATAATTTATTTTTTTAAATTATTTTGTTATATATATTAATGAATGTAGAATATAAAATAAATAAAATATTAGATAATGTAGTTATAGATACAAAAAATAGTAGAGTTTTGTCTAAATTAAATGAATATGATAAAACTATTAAAAAAATAGAACCTAAAGATGTTTTTATACAGACGAAAAATCATACAAATAAAAAAAATGAAAAAAAAAATAATAAAATTTACAAAAGAAAAAAATAATTTTTTTATAGGGCATGATAGGGTTTTGTATGATTTTTAATCTGTGATTTATTTTTCTATTTAGAAATAAATATTATTTATTTAAAAATAATCTTTATATATATTATAATGAAATATAGAATTCTATTAGTTGGTGATAATTTTTTAATTCCTACTGGTTATGGAAATCAATTAAAAGAACTAGCAAAATATTTTTTAGAAAAAAAACACGAGGTAGTATTATTAGATACTTCATATCCAGTAGATAGATTTGGTAAGGGTTTTTATAAAGTAGAACAATTTTGCGAAGAATTTTTCTCTAAAGCACACGATTTAGATTTACCTTTTTTAGATTATAGAGATGAATTAAAAGGTGCAGTAATTACATTTAAAAGAAGTAATGAAGCATTCCCTTTTAAAGATATTAGAGAAGTATTTACTGAATCTCAATCTGATATATTTATAGTATTAAAAGATATTAATAATTATCCTAGAGATTTCTATTTAAATGCTCCTTCTATTGTATGGTGTCCTTTAGATACTTTCCCATTATCTCCATCTATATTACAAAATCTAGACAAATTTTCTGATATAGTTGGTATTTCTAATTATGGAAAACAACAATTTATAGATTATGGTTATTCTAATGCTAAATTTATTTCACATAGTTTAAATACAGATTTATTATTAGAAATAAATAAACTATCTAAAAATGAATGTAGAAAACAATTTAATTTACCTGAAGATAAATTTATAGTATCTATGATTGCTAGTAATAGTGAAAGTAATGATAGAAAAGGTTGGTCTTTTAATATAGAAGGTTTTAAAAAATTTAATGAAAAATATAGTAATTCATTAATATTTTTTAATACTAATATTAAGGGTTTAAGAAATCTAAAAGATATAGAAAACCAATTATTAGGATTAGATTTAAAACAATATTTAGATTTTATAAATTTAAAAAATTATAAAGTTATACCTTCTTCTATGTTTAGAAAGTATACTCAAGAGGCTATGTATAAAATGATTAGAGCTAGTGATGTTATATTAAGTTGTAGTAGAGGTGAGGGCTGTGGTTTATTAAGTTTAGAAAGTCAAGCGTTAGGGGTTCCAGTAATATCTACAGATTTTACTGCTATGACCGAAAATAACTATAATAAAGAATTATTAGTTAAACCATATTGTTTAGAATGGAAACAATCTAATAGTTTTCACGCTATTCCTAATATAGAAGAAATATGTAATAAATTAGAGTTAGTATATCTAAATCAATTTAAATATAGAGATAATGAAAATATAAAAAAAATTATTTTAAAAAATACAGATTATAGATTAAATGGTGATAAATGGATTAAATTAATTGATAATACTATTAGTAATTTTAAACAAAAGAAAGTTAAATTAGTTCATTATTAATATTTAAATAGTTATGGTTCATATTTTTTACCCCAACTGCTAGCTATATTATGTCCCTTTATAAAATCATTAAATTTAGATTTAAAATTTTTATAATAATCTAATTCATCTTTTATTTGTTTATTTTCTTCTTCTAATAAATCATTATCTTTTTCTAATAATTCATTTTCTTCTTCTAGTTTTTCTATTTTATCTAACATTTCTTCCATATTAGTTTTTGTTTTTACTATTAAATCATAACCTTCATTATATTTATTAGTTATTTCTTCATTTTCTTTTTCTAATTTTTGTATAGTATCTATTAGTTGAGGTATTCCTTTTACCATACTAACCATCTTTTCATCATCTATTTTTATATCTCCAAAATTTAACATTTTTTCTCCTAAATCGTGATTTATTTTTATTAGTTTTTCATTTTCTATTTTTAGTTTTTCATTTTCTTTTTCTAGTTCTTCATAACAATTAAACCATTTATTTTTTTCTTTTTCTTCTAACTCAAAATCTCTTTGGAGTTCCTTACAATCATTTTTCCAAATTAATTTATTCTCTAAATTAGTTTTATTTTCTTCTTGTAATTTTTTACAATATTCTATCAATTCACATTTTTTCATTTTATATAGATTAGCCATTATTAATATAATTTATTTTCTGCACGTCCCTTATCAATTTTTCATTTCTATATTAGAAAACATGATAGGATTTAGTATGATTTTTAATCTTTGATCTATTTTCTATTTAGAAATAATATTCATATATATTATATGTATTTATATATTATATATTTATATTTTCTATTTCTATTTATATATTATCTAATAACTAAAGATAGAATAATAATTAATAAAGATTATATTAATTATCTAAATTATAAAATTTAGAAGACGAAAAATCATACTAAATTAAAAATCCGACATAAAAATTATTTTTATTTATGAATTACAATTTCTATATTTTTTTTTTCATTTTTATTTTTTGTATGATTTTTAATCTTTGGATTATTTCTTCTTCTTAGATTTATTTTATCTCTAGATTTTCTATATTTTTTTCCAAAATCTACTAGACAACACCAACAATAATATTTATTATTTATTATTTCTCCCATACCACTACAAAAAAAAACATTATTACAATTACTATTAGATATATAATAATCAGGTATATTACTATTACTATCTACCTTTGCTTCTAAAAAAAATATATCTTTGCATTCTACACATCTACCTTCTATTTTATTAGTATTCATAATTTATATATATAAAGATTATTTAAGTAATTTTAAAAATTACCCCAAATTATACCTCTACCTATTCCAAAATCCTTTTGTCCTTCTATTTTAAAATCTTTATTATTAGAAACTGCTTTTATTACACCTATATTATGTTTTCTAATTAATTCTTCACTATCTACATAATCATCTATAATAATTAGAGTATCTTTATTACTAAATCTTTTACAATTTATTATATCTTGATTAGCTACTTTAAATGAATGACCCCCATCTATAAATATATAATCATAGAATTTTTGTTCTAATTTAGGTAATACTATATTACTATCACCTAATACTAATTTATGTCTATTAGGATATTTATTATTAATAAATTCATTAGCAGGTTCTACGTAATTATGGGTATTTATATCTACTGATAATAAATTTCCAGTAGTTATAGATAAAAATAAATTAGCACTATCTCCTGCATTAAATCCTATTTGTAATCCATTTTTTTTATTTTTTAATAAATCATTATAAAATTCTATTTGTTCTTTTTGGTTATATAATGAGCCCTCAAAATTTTTATAGTTTTTTTCTTTTAGATAATTTCTTAAATCCATATATATATATATAATTTATTTATGTTCTAATTCTTCTTCACATACGAACCTATGGTTAATATAGTCATATTTATCTTCTTCCATTCTACTTAGTATTAGTTCTTTACCACAAAACATTACCTTCCAATCATATACACTATGTCCACATAATACTTCTTCTAACATTTTAACTTTTCCATCATTAAAATAACCACTCATTAATAAAGGTATTTTTTTCTGACTATCACTATTAAAAACCTCTTTTTTTATTGCTAATAATAAATCTCTACAACTACCAAAAGCACCTACATTCCATACTATTTCTTTATGATTATATCTTAAAAATGCTAATATACTATCCATTAGTATTTGATGTCTAGGTTTAGAATATATAAAAGCATTAAAGCAATTCATTCTACTACTATCAACTACAGATGAAAATTCTACATTATCTTCTATAAAATTATTAAAACTTTCTAAAGGTTTCATATCTATATCACAATAATATCCACCAAATATATATAAATAACATATTCTAAAAAAATCACATTTTAAAGCACCTTGTTTAATATCATTAAATATATCTACAAATGAATTATCATAATAAGTTTTAAAAAAATTTATACAATCACTATCATCATAATAAGTATATTTTAAATCTTTATTTTTTTCTATCCATAATTCTTTACAATAATTTAACATAGGCATAACTTTTTCATCTCTAGATTTATAAGTTTGTATTAATTGATTTTTCCAATTATCATTTTTTACATAATTACATTTAATTTCATATAATACTGGTAATTCTACATTAGAAGATTTTTTTAAATATAATTTAAAATTATGTTTATCTAATATTTTGTATTCTATATCTATATTACTATCTAAACAATAAAAATTTAATTCTTTATTTAATAAATTAGATTTAGAAGTAATTTTATATTCATTTTTATCTTTTACTAAATTAAATCTTTCTACTCTCATTATAATATATATAAAGATTATTTTTTTAAATATTAATAAAATAGAAAATATTTCACAGACGAAAAATCATACAAAAATGAAATAATGAAAAAAAAAAATATTATTTTGGATTTTATTATTTTTATAATTATTTTTACAAATTTATAATTTAGTATGATTTTTAATCTGTATAATTATTCTATATAAAATAAAATATATTATATTATATAATGTCTTATGTTAGTTTAACTTCTTTTAGAAATAATAATAATAATGATTTTCAGTATTCTAATACTAATAGTGATTTCTCTTGTAGATTTAGAGAACCTATTACAATTAATCCTAATTCATCTATTAGATTAAATTTTGCATCTGTATATCTAACTAGTGATTTAGTTAAAAGACCTATCTTTATTACTACTAGTTCTTTTACAGGTATGAAATCATATATGACTGGAATAGGTAATGTTGGTCTATTAGGTGTAATTAGACCTAGTGATGCTATTGGTGGTTCTGAACCTGCTAATAGAAATGCTATGGTAGTTGATAATAGTTTTCCATATATTCCATTAAAAAATGCTGAAAAATTAGAAATAACAGAAATAACTATATCTATTAAATGGGAGAATGGTTCTGTTTGTAATAATATAGAAGGTTATACTAATAGTGGAGTAGCTGTTTCTGTAGAAAATCAAACTACTTTAGGATTACAAATTATAGATAGTGAATATAAAGATATTAATTAATTATATGGATAGAAAAAAAAAATATAATCCTAAATATGTTCCTAAATCATTATCACCTGCAGATAGAAAAAAACAAATAAAAAGTATAGAAAGTAAAACTATTAAACCTAGACCTAAAATTAAATCTGTTAAATCTAAAACATCTAGACAAACTGAAGCATTTAATAAAAAATATGGTGATAGACTTAGTAAAATGAAAGGTGGTAAAAGTAAATCTAATATATCTAAATTAACTGGTATACCAAAAAAAGCATTAGACGAAGTATATTATAAGGGAGTTGGTGCATACAAATCGGCAGGAAGTAGGGTAAATCAAACGGCTCAGTCTTGGGCTACTGCTAGAATGTATAGTTTTATTATGGGAATTGGAGGTAGTAGAAAAGCAGATAAAGAAATTATTAAAAAATATAATATTAAATTTAGAGATTAAATCTCTATAAAAAAATATTATAGATAGTATATGACTAAATTAACCAATATTATAATACCTAAAGAAAATGTTGATAATGAAAATAATGATATTATAGAAGATAATGAAGAAATAGAAAATCAACCTATCACACAAGAAGAAATATTTGTAGAACCTGAAGAAAAAAAACCTAAACAAAAAAAACCTAAACGACCACTTAGCGATAAACAAAGATTAGCTTTAGAAAAAGCAAGACAAGTATCGGCTAACAAAAGAAGAGCTAGAAAATTAGAAAAACAAAAAGAAGAGGTTAAAAAATTAGAAGAAAAAACTAAAAATGATAATGTAGAAAAAAAAGTTAATATTAATGAAAATAATAATGTAGAAAAAAATATAAATGAAGAAAATGATGAAGTAGAAGAACAAGAAGAAGTAATAGAATATAGAAAAAAACCTAAATCTAAAAAGAAAAAGAAAATAGTTTATGTATCTGAATCTTCATCTGAAGAAGAAATAGAATATGTTAAAAAACCTAAAATAAAAAAAAATAATCCAAAACCTAAAAAAGATTTATTTACAGCTGAAGAGGTAGAAATGTATGCTAATCATAAAGTAGGTCTATATAAAAAAGAATTAACTTCTAAAGAACAACAACAAAGAAGGGCTATGCTATGGTCTATTAGATAATTTTATATTAATATATTATAATGAATAATAATAATGATTTATCTATTTCTCTATTAAAAGATAGAGAAGATTATGAAATGGAATTAAAATATGAACCTAATGAAATACTACCTGATATAAAACCCCATACTATTATATCTATTATAGGTTCTACTAATTGTGGAAAAAGTGTTTTATTAAATAATTTAATATATAAATTCTATTATGACTTATTTGATATTATAGTATTAATATCGCCATCGGCACAAAATGATAGGTCTATGGCTAGTTTTAGATTAGACCCTAAAGTAATTATATTTGAGGAGTATGATGATAGAATAATACACGAATTAGAAGAAATACAAAAAGTAGAAGATGATTCAGAGTATAAAAACCAAAATAGAATGGCTATTATTTTTGATGATTGTGCTAATCCTAAAGGTGCTAGTAAATATGATAGTGCTATTTCATTATTAGCAACTCGCCATAGACATTTCGCGATTACTTTATTTTTTTCTATTCAGCTGTATAAACAACTCAGCCATAGTATCAGGTGCAATACGAAAGCATTTTTTATAAAAAATACACCTAACAAAAATGAATTAAATAAAATGGCTGATGAGTTAGGATTTTGCTGTGGTGGTAAGAAAAATTTTTTTAATCTATATAATATAGCTTTAAAAGGTAATAGATATAATTTTCTATATTTAGATTTAAAAAAAGGTATTGCTTATAAAAATCTAGAAGAAAAACTTTATGATATGAATGAAGATGAAAATTTACATTTAGATAAATAATATTAATTATTATAATGGTATTAAGAAAAGCACCTAATAATTTTAAAATAGAAAAACCATTATATAAACCTTATAAATCTACTAATCCAAAAAAAAAAGGTATGCTGTATGTGAAAGATAAAAAAGGTAATAAAAAATTAATATATTTTGGTGATAGTTCTATGGAGGATTTCCGACAGCATAGAGACAAACAAAGAAGATTAAATTACCTAAATAGGTCTGGTGGTATTAGAGATAAACAAGGTAATTTAACTAAAAATAATAAAAATAGTTCTAATTATTGGTCTAGAAAAATATTATGGAATGCTTAATTTTTTTTATAATTATATTTATATATTGTATGATTTTTAATCTTCATAAAATATATGGATATATCTAATATACAAGATAGAATACAAAATGCTAGAGACTCAGCACAAGGTTCTATAGATAATATAGAAAGAGATATAGAAAATATTAGAGATAAAATGCAAACTGGTGATACAATCGCTACTCTATTAGGTGGTGCTTCTGCTGGTATTAAAGTAGCACCTAAATATGCTTCTAAATTAATATCACCATTAGTAAAAGGTAGTGGTAAAGTTATAGGAAAAACTGGTGAAGGTTTAGAAAAAGTAAGTAATGCTATATCTAAACCTATGGGTGAAGTTAGTGATTTTTCTAATGATAGAGCTAGACAAATAAGAGAAACTTTATCTAATCTACCTGAAAATAGAGAAATAACAGGTGAAGGATTAGGTGAAGTAGAAAATTTATTTAGACCTACTGAAAGACCTGTTAGTGAAATGGCTCAACAATTAAAAGATAGAACAGCTTCTAGATTACAAGCATTAAACGATTTACCTAATGAAGCAGAACATATAGAAAGTAATTTTAATCCAACAGAATATTTAAATAGGGTTAAATCTACTGCTGGTGATATAGGAGAAAGTGTTAAATCAGGTATTAAAAGTGCTACTGAAACGGCTGGAGATGTTGGTAAATCTATAGGAAAAGGTTTAGAAGATGTAGGAGAAAAACTAGCAGGTGTAGAAGAAATACCAGTCTTAGGAGAAGTAGCAGATATAGGTGCTTTAGGTTATGGTGTATACGATGTTATTAAAAATTTAACTAAAGGAAAAAAAGAGATTAGAGAAAAACAACAAGAAGAAGCACAACAAGAAAAAGAAATATCTAGACAACCTATAGGTGATATATCATTATCACAACCAACTAAACCTAGTGATATGTTTAGCCAAACATCACCTTTAAATTTCTAAATAGTTCATGTTAGGATTTAGTATGATTTTTAATATGTGATTTATTTTATTCTATATAAAAATTTATATAAAAAAAAAATATTTATATATAATATATGAGTGGATACGGAAAACAAGAAGTTAGTGATAAATATTACGACCAAACTTTTTTTAAAGCAAGTAATTTAAAAGAAATTACTACTAGTTGGACTGATATACAATCTACAGGTGCTAAAGAATATACAGAAGATAGTGGAAAAATAGATTTATATATACCCCCTAATGTAGCTTATTTTGACCCATCACAATCTTATTTAACTTTTGATGTAGAACTAACTGATAGTGATGGAACACCTATAGAACCTTTACGCCAAGGTATTAGTTCTATAATTCGTAGTATTAGAATATATAGTGCTGGTGCTGAATCTCAATTATTAGAAGAAATAGATAATTATTCATTATGGACTGATATTTTATATTCATATACACAAAATCTAGTAGGTGATTTAGATAAAAAGTCTATGACTGAATTAACTAAAACTTGGAATTATTTAAATAATCCTAAAGATGAAATAACATATACACCTTTTTTTAATGCTTATGATGGTTCTACAGGTGATTTTACAACCCAAAGGACACCTTGTAAGCAGACTTGTAATCTATATTTAAATACAGGATTATTTAGAAATAGTGAAATTTTTGCTAATAATTTAGTTGGTGGATTAAGATTAGAAATCCAATTAAGAACTACAAAAGAAAGTTTTATTGCTAATATTAATAATAGAAATGTTGCTACAACTGGAAGTAGATATTATCCACTAATTACAGGAACTTTAGGTTCAGGACAATCTGTAGTTGGAACAGCAGGTTTTACTTTACAAAATGATTTAGTTAAAGGTTATAATGCTACTCTAAGTGGATTTGAGTATGCTACTATACCTTTTAATATGGGACAAACTATTAAATTATATGAAGTTGATGATACTACAAAATCTACATCATTAGGTTCTGTTAATAAAATGTCTACAGATGGAACATTCTATAAAGTAGAGTTTAGTGGAACAGCAACTATACACGATGATATAGCAGCTAATAATGGTATGTTAGGGGTAGATGTTTCTACCATAACAGGAAAATATAAACTAAGTAATGTTTCTATGAAAATCTGTGAAATATCACCTCCTCAGGAATGGTCTAATGCTCTTATGAGTATGGCGAATAGTAGTCAAGGTTATAATTATGATATTATGACTATTACAAATTATCAACGTTCTCATAATAGCGGACAAACCTCTATTACATCATATATACCTATTTCTAATAGTAGAGTTAAAAGTATTGTATCTGCACCTGTTCCAGTAGAAACAGCTACTTATCAGAATAATACACAAAAACCTCAATATGATAATTATGTAGATTATCAATATTTCTATATGAACCAAAATCACCCTAACGAAGCAATTAATTTATCTAGATTATCTAATAATAAACCTGAAGCATTACATTTAGACCAAGTAAGAAAATCTCTAGAAGGTTGTGATTATGATATTTATAATTTAAGAGAGTTTAGAGATTGTTTTGTTTTCGGTAGAGAAGTAAGTTATGGTAATGGTTCATTAAATCTAGGAGATGGAAAAGATGTTATGCTAAAAGTTAATACTACAAGTTCAGGATTAACTGCTAATACTATATTTAATCATTTTGTTTGTTCTATTAGAAGAATTAGAGTAGATAGTAATGGATTACAAGTATTCTATTAAATTTTTATATAGAATAAATTAAATCAAAGATTAAAAATCATACTAATATTTATTTATTAAAAAAAAAATATTATTATGAAAAAAAAATATATTATCTATATTATATAATGTCGGTAGAATATTTTAGCGTAGAACCTCTTAATAGGAATACCTCTAATACTTTTAGTTTTGAGGAAGGCTCACCAACTATACAATTTGCATTAGCAGATACAGAAAAATATTTAGTTGGTAATAGTGTTAGATTATCTTTTGATTTACAATTACAAACATTAGCAGGTAGTAATGTAATTACTGGAACAGAATGCGGTATATCTAGTTCTGCTGGAGTTCATAGTTTATTTCAGCAAGTAGATTTATCTAGTTATAAACAAAATATCCAATTAGAAAGTATTAGGAACTATCACAAAATGACTAGCACACTATTAAATAGTGGATTTATGGACGAAGAAGAAATTACAGATAAAGGAACTAATGAAGGAGTTTCTAATTCACAGCAATATAATAATGTTAATGTAGGACAAAAATCTGCATCTGTTAGGGGTAAGCAATCTTTTACTATTCCAATATATACTGGTTTACTTATGTCGCAACCTATCTATTTAGGACAAGCAGGATTAAAAGGTCTTAAATTATCTCTATTATTATTACCATCATCATCTCTATTAACTAGATTAGGAGGCTCTACTTCTTATAAAGCAGTATTATCTAATGTTAGATTAATAGGTCAATATTATAATCCTACAGATGAAGAAATGAGGGCAGGGAAAATTAAATCTTTATTTATGGATAGTGTCTCTAATACTATGAGACAACAAGGTTTAAGACCTACTCAAGATGAATTAGATACTGCCTGGTCTGAATCTGTAGAAATGGGAAATGTTATGGGTGTAGCACCATATACTTTTAATTCTATAAGTGGTTATGTAGATACACTAAATAGTAATAATTCTAGTCATTCATTAAATTTAGGATTAGGTAATGTAATTTCTGTATTTGCTAATTTTACCCCTAGTGAATTTGTTAATAACTACGCTCACGATTCAGTAGCACCTAGAGATTTAATAGATAGTGGTAATGTAATATGTCCTATTACTAATCTTAAATGGTCTAGAGCTGGTGTTTTATATCCATATAGATTTGATATAGAAAGTAATGCTAATGATAATAACTTTGATGCTAGTGGAAATAGAACAAGTGATAGAAGAGCTAATATATATCAAGGTGTAGTAGATGCTGTTAAACCATTCTATAGTAATCATTATGTATCATCTAGTTATAAAAATAGTATTGATACACAACACCAATTTTACGGAATTATAGGAACAGATACATTATATTCTAAAGGAGCTGGTATTGGTGTTAATTTTAGTAATCTAAGTGGTAGTGGAGTAGATTTTAAATTTCAGCCTCTACAATTTGAGATACAATCTAGATTAAAAAGTGGAAATACTATTAGACCAACAACTATTTATTTATTTGCTGTTAATAGACAAACTATTACTTTTGATAATGGAAATGTTAATGTTTTATCATAAATTCTATATAGAAAATCATGAACTAATTTAGTATGATTTTTAATCTTTGATTTAATTTTTATAAAAATTAATTATCTAATAATATTTATTAAAAAATATTATTATGAAAAAAAAATATATTATCTATATTATATGACTTCACGACAACAACCTAGAAAAATGACTATTAGAGATATGATGATGCCCTCAGAAGTAGCATTAGATAATTACTCATCTATGGTAGAAAATCAAGATGTAAGAACTGAAAGTTCTATATTACGACCTATAGCACAAGTAGATAATGGAACTAACGGAATGATTAAATATAATTTAGAAAATAAAGGTATTTTATCACCTAATTCTAGATTAGTATTTGCTGGAACGTGTGGTTCTGCTTATAGTGTAGCTGGTGCTTTCTATCCATTATTAGTAGGTGGTATGGCTGTAATTAAAAATGCTAGACTAAAAATAGGTAATAGAACTATTGCTACATCTCAAAATTTTAATCAATTCTACGCTAATCAAAGAGGATTAGTTAAGAGTTGTAAAAGGTTAGGTGTTGATGCTGTAGAAAAATTAACTAATGATAATTATGCTGTATGTGTTAATAGAACACAAACTTCTAATAATGGAATAGGTGTCTATACTGGAACTGAAGATGCTTCTACAGGAACTACTTTTAAAGATGATGTAGAATTTAATGGATTTTCTAATATAGGTCATACATCAGATAATACACCTAGCTTTAGTGTTAGTCTAAAAGAACTATTTCCATATTTTACTGATGAAATGGATTTACCACTCTTCTTACTTTCGCCTAATGAAAATGTTTCTATAGAAATAGATTTAGAGAATGAAGGTTCTACTTTTGGAGCAGATATAGGTAAGAGAAGTGTTATGCTACAATCTAATTCTACAAGTGATTTTACACAAACATTATTAAATAGTGCTGATACAAAAATGATTGTAGATTATATTTATTTACCTCAAGAAAAATTTGCTGAGATAGAAAATGCCTATAAACAAAGAGGAGATATTACTAGTTATGTAGATTTACAATTAGTAGAAACTACACTAACAGATATAGTAGCTGATACAGATAATAGAGAATCAGTTATTCTAACTGGAACAGACAGAATAGTTAGAGGTGTTTTTGCTAATGTATTATTTAATTTTGGTGAAAGTGTCTCTAATTCTAGTAATGTAGCAAATCAAATTGGAAGATATTATAGTAATAGTTATAATACTGCTAGAGGTATTAACTTTAGAGTTAATAATAAACTACTATTAAATGTAGATAGTTCTAGACAGAAAAATAGTGATTTATATTATTATTATTCTACTTGGAATGCTAATCAAAATGGTTATATACCTGAACCATTATATACTGATAATGCTAAAGCAAATGATAGTGATAGTGGAATGACTGATAATCACTGCAACGGATTAGCACAAACTCATTTAAGAGGTTTTAATTCACCTATAGGTATGTCTTTTGGTAATGAAGGATATGCTGTTAAATCTGTTCCTATAGAAATGGAAATATTTAGAAAAGATGATAGAGCTATTGATAATAATAGATTAATGGCTTGGTGTCTAGTTAGAAGAATTTTTTCAGTTAATCAAAATGGTTCAGTATCAGTTAGTTTCTAATCTTTTTTTAGCAATATTAAATATATCTTTATCTTTTTCTATACCTATAAATTGTCTATTTAAATTAAGACAACTTATACCTGTAGTTCCACTACCCATACAACAATCTAACACTATATCACCTTCATTAGAATAATATTTAATAAAAAAATCTGATAATGCAGTAGGTTTTTGTGTTGAGTGTTTACCCTTTTGGCTTTTAATTTCTAATATAGAATTTGGTAATTTAGGCTCATAAATAGGGTCATCTTTATTTTGTAATTTTCTATCATTTTTTTTTAATTTTCCATTATCAACTCTTTCTTTAAAATTATATACATCTTCTTTTATAATAGAATTAGGTAATGGTGGATTATATGTTTGGGTAGTATAATGTTTATAACTAACATTACCATATAAACTATCATCTTTTTTTTCATCATATTTAGAATTATCATTATTATCTAAATATTTATGTTTATGATATTTTTTAATATTATTACTATATACTTCACTAGGACATTTTTTATAGAAAACATATACTAATTCGTGTTTTTTCATAGGCATTCTTTTAGCATTTAAAAAACCTACTGGTGATGATTTAACCCATACTAAATCATATCTAAATTCTTTTTTATTACTTTCTATTAAACTATATCCAAACTTAGTAGAACAAGTGAATATAATAGGTGTAGTATCTTTTCTAATTCTTTTAAATTGTTTCCACATTAATTCTAAATCTATACAACTATCCCATTTACAATTAGTTTCACCATAAGGTAAATCTGTAAATATTAAATCTATAGATTTATCTTTTATATTTTTCATTTCTTCTAAACAATCATTATTATATATATTAAATTTATTCATTTCTATATAGAATATAATTATACAGACGAAAAATCATACAAAAATGAAATAATGAAAAAAAAAATATTATTTTGGATTTTATTATTTTTATAATTATTTTTACAACTTTTTATATTAGTATGATTTTTAATCTTTGATTTATTCTAAATTAATTATAAATTTTCCATAGATAATAGTAGGTTTAATATATTTAAATTTATTTATACTAAAATTTTTTATATTATGTATTTTTATTTTTTTTAATTTTTTTTTACTATTATGTATTTTCTGATAATTACTATAATATTCTTTATTATTTTGATAATACATTCTATAATATTTACTAAATTTAGATTTATTTTTTCTATAATATTCTTTCTGATAATCACTTTTACTATCTAATATTTTTCTTCTATTTTTAGCATAATATTTTTTATAATAATCTTTTAATTTTTCTTTATTTTTTTGGTAATAATCTTTATAGTAATTTTCCCAAGTTTGTTTATTCATATTTATACTAATATAATAATTTTCTATATAGTCCATGTTAGGTTTTAGTATGATTTTTAATCTTAAATCCGTTTACGTTCCATCTTTTTTATCTTTATATATATAAATGATAAAAGGAATAGTATATAAATTAAAATGCAATAAAACAGGATTATTTTATATTGGCTCTACAACACAAAAAATTACATATAGATTATATACACATAAAGGAAAATATAATTTAACTTCTACTAACAAAATATTAGATAATAATGATTATTTTTATAAAATATTAGATGAAAGAATTTTTAATTCACTAAAAGATTTAAGAGCATTAGAAAATTTATATATTGCTATTTCTAAAAATAAATTTAGTGATATAAATATAAATAAAAGATATGGTCTTATGAATGATAATATGTATAAAATTAGAAGAAGTGAATTAAATACTAGAAAAATAAAATGTATTAAATGTAATAAAATAATATCTTTTAAATCTAAGTATAAACATAATAAAATATATCATAATTTAGAAAATAATGAATTCACCTTCATCTAATACTAAAACTAAAAAAAAAGAAAATTTATATTTTAAAAACTACGACCTATACTCAGACGCACGACCAAATGATACTATTAGAATAAAATATAAAACATTAGAAGATGTTAAATCTACTATTAAAAAATTAGAAAAATTATATAAATCTAATAAATATCCACATAAAAGAATATCACAGGTAGTTAATGTTATGAACCAAAGGTTAAAAGTAATTAATCCAAATGATAAAAGGTATAAATTATCTAATAGATATTTTAATTTTTTAAAAAATAGAACTAAAATAAAAAATGAGAATGATAGAAAAAAAATATCTTTTAGAATATAATGGCTTATGGAAATGGAATGAAAAAAAATAAAAAAAATATGAAAAAAAAAAATAATAATAATAAAAAAAAAGTAGGACTAACGGCTAAACAAAAAAAATTACCAGTTAATCTACAAAAAGCAATTTTAAGAAAACAAAAACAAAAATAGAGATATTATCTCTATAAATAGAGATATAGAGATTATAAATTTATATTTTTTATTAAAATATTTGTTATATTAATATGAGTAATCAACCTATTAATATAACATCTAATATAATTATAGAATGTAGCCAAACTAGAGCCACAACTTCTAATGAAACTTATAGTTGGACTAATGATGTTGGTGGATTAGATATAAATAAAGGTGATGAAATAAGTGTCTATCAAAGTTTTATAAATGTTAGAGGTGCTGGTGGTGAAACTATTAATATAGTAGATGAAGAAATAGAAGGAGAAAATGCTTCTAAGACACCTATAGAAATACAATATTATAAAAATTGTGATGGTATAAATAATCTATTAGCACCATATTCATTACAATTATTATCATTAGGAACATTAGAACCTAATGTAGCTGAATTTAATTCTATATTCGCTCATAATTCTACTAGTTATGGTAGTAGAGATTATAATAAAATGAAAGGATTTTTTATGACTGGTAAAGAAACTAGAAATTTAGAATTTACTAATAAAATATCTTCTTATGTAGCAACTCTTAGTGGAACAATAACAGCTACTTTTAGTAATATACATTTATCTACTGAATCTTTAATATGTAATTTACAAAGACCTATTGATTGTTCTAGATATACTATTATGGAAGTATACCGAGATGCTACATATATAGATAGTTCATCTGATAATTATGGATTTCCATTTATTAAGCATAGGATTAAAACTGGAACCCATACTTTTAATTTAGCAGATAATTTTTATACACCTCAAGGTCTTAGTGATAATTTAACTAAATCTATAAATAATTCTACTATAGAAAATGCTTTAGATGAAAATAATAATGTAGCAGGTATTAATATATCTAGCCCAGCTTTTATAACACAAAAAGGATTATATAGAAGTAGAAAAGACTATGGAGGAACAGATGAATATGGGGGAACTAATTTTAAATTAGGAACTGGTGAATATTTACCTATTAGTGTATATGGTTTTGATATGGGTTCATCAACAGATAGAGTAGAATATTTATATAATGAAAGCACAACTACCTATATGACTACTAATATGCCTTATTTAACTGGTAGTGGAAATAATACTACAGGTAATTTAGGATTAGTTAGTGAATATTGGTTTAGACCTTGTCCGAGTTGGGATTTCTATGGTGGAACTAATAGAGAAGAAGTATATGGATATGATAGCACTAGTATATTTACAGGAACTAATACACATATAAATTATGCTTTTAGACACCCTGAAACATTAATGTTAGGAGAACAATTATTTAATAGCAATATAGGTAGTATTACTTCAGGAGACGTAGAATATGGTGATACAGGAACTATTAATAGTGGTTTAGCATATACCGATGCTAACTTATTAAAATTTAAAAATTTTTTTGATAAAGCATATTTAGAAGGTGTATATGATGATTTAGAAGTTAGAAATTTAACCCAAATAGCTTCTACTCATACTAAAGATGGAACTACCTATGATTTAAACCCATTAGTATATGCTTCTGATTATGTAAATATTAAATACAATCATAATAATCATAGATTAGTTAGTGTAAGTAATGAAAATCCAACTGGTAGTGAGAAAAGCCCACTAAAATCATTTGGTTCTAATTTTGGTAGTGTTAGTGAAAATAGATATTATGGATTTGATACTAATAGTTATGGTTATAATTATGGAGTTCATCAGATAGGATTAGTTAATTATAAAAATACTTGTGAAGCACATACTAATATATTTTTAAATTATCTAGGAACAGGAATAGAAAATAGAGTTATACAAAATCAATTAATAAAATATGATAATACATTATCAGATACTTTTGAGGACGGATATGGATTTGGATTAAATATAAATGGTAGTTTATGTTTTGAGATTTCTACAAGCGAAGGTGGTGGTGTTATAGATTATAGATATTCTGCTCTAAAAAAACAAAAGTTAGGTTGGTTCCCAAATTTTTTAGATATACACAATTCCGCTATATGTTGTATTAACCCTGATGGGTTAGGTTCTAAAAGCGATACATATATATTTACACCTGCGGATAAAGAAATATCTACATTAACATACCAAAGAAAGAGTGATTTAGAAATAGAACTTGGGAGTAATCCACCTCTAACTGCTACTGAATTTCCTAAGGGTATGAGTTCTGCTAATCCTAATGTTAATATAGGTTGTGAACCATTATTTAATTTTGATACTGGATTATCTAGATTTACTATATCTAATTTATATACTTCTCAGATGATTTCTAATAGTGAAACTGCTACTACAGATAGTCAGTTAGTTAGTAATGCTGGTTCTAATGTAGCAATATTTAATCCAATATTCCAACAATCTAGAAATAGATTTATTAATAAATTTGCTAATAGTGGAACAAATTTATTTGATGCTAGAAGATTACCTAGATACTTTAATAATGCTGTTAGAAATATGAATACTATTATTAAAAAACCTATTATTATGGATAGTCAGATGGGTATATTTATATCTAAGTTTAGTGCTACAGATTTAGAAAGTTCGTGGAATAATAGTCTATTTGCTGTTATGGGATTTTCTTATAATTCATTACACGCTACAAATACAGGTAGAAACTTTAGAAATGAAGATTATTTAATAGGTAGTAATCCATTAATATCTACACCACCAACTAATAATGCTAATATAGATATTTCATATTTAAAAGAGTTTAGTAGAAATAATTTTAATTTTCCTACATTTCACCCTACCGCTTGTGATGAAGTTTTACAAAGAGAAATAAGTGCAACATCTACAGAAATATTATCAGATGAATTACCTATAAAAGATTTTACACCCTATTATTTAATAGAAAGTAATATATTAGAATTTGGTGGATATGATGAATATAGACAAAGTCAGAATATATTACCAGTAATAGATATATGTAGTTTAAATTATAATAGTAGTGATTTTTATTTTGCAGAACCTAGTGGATTAATTAAACAAGCTACTAAAGATTATAGACTTAGTGCTATAACAACTAATATTAGAAGACCTGATGGTCTATTAGCAACTGAACTTAGTGGAAAATCTAGTATTATTTATAAAATTACTAAATCTAATTTACAATATCCATATCAAGAACCTAATTTAACAGAAAATTTTAATTTATTAAATAAATTACAAAGTGGAAAAGCATTAAAAGGTTTTCTACCTTCTATGAAATCTAATATATTACAATCATATAGACCAGTATGGGAAAAAGGTTTATTACCTGATTTTGATTTTGAGGGTAATGAAAATGAAGTAGAAGAAGAACAACAAGATTTAGTAGATGAAGTTAATAATACATTAGAACAAATAAAAGAAAATAAAAGAATAAATGTATTAAATTCATTTTTAGATAATAATAGTGATACTTTTTTTGGAGAAGAATTATCTAGTTTAAAAAAAGATATATTAGAAAATAGTGAATTATATAATATAGTAGAATTAGGAGGTCAAGAACAATTAATTAAATATAATCAAGATAGAGATAGTTATGGATTATTTATAGATGCAGAACAACCTGAATTTAATTTTATACCTGCTAATGATATACCTAATACTGCTTTTATATTAGAACCTATTACTAATCCTAATCAAGAACAAAATATAGATAATAATAATTCTAATCCAATTAATAATGATTTAAATAATAATTTATTACCAACTAATTCTATATCAACAACTATAAATCAATTAAACCCAACTATATCTGCATTATCAGAAGATTTAGTAGATAATCTAGTTAATGAAGTAGTTAATAATGATAATAGAAATATTATGCCTACTCAACCAACACCTATAAGAGATGATTTACCCCCATCTATAAATAATGATGATAGTATAAATTTAGAAGGATTAAATCGCTCTGAATCATTAGAAACAGCTAGAGATATACAACAAATTAATTTAAATGAAAGAATAAACCAACAATTAAATAATAATTCTATTGATATAGAAAATTTTACACAAAACGAAGAAGATGATAATGCTTTAGATGATGAAGATGATAATGTTAGTATAGATGAAGATTTAGATATAAAATTTACTGATGATGATTTAGATGAATTATTACAAGGTGAAATAGGAAAGTTTGAGAAAACGGAAATAAAAGAACCTACAGAACAAGAACAATCAGCATTAGGTAGAAGTATACGTAGAGAAAGAAAAAGGACTAAATATCTAAAAGAAGAATTAAGTAAAAAAGAAGGTAGAAGACCTTTTGATGAAAGACAAAGAGAACCTGAAACTACTATAGAAAGAAACCCATTAGATATACCATTTAGAGAAAGACCTACACAAGAACCTATAGTAAGTAGAGAAAGACAACAAAGAATAGAAAGAATAGTTAGACCTAGACAAGAAATAGAACAAGAATAAAATAGTTCTAAGATTAAAAATCATACTAAATCCTAACATGTGCTATATAGAAAATAATTAAGATAAATCTATTATATTAGTTTCATTTTTTTTATTCATAATAATAGTATTCATATCTTTTATTTTTTTTCTTCTATCTTTTTGTCTTTTTACTATTACATCTCTATTTTTTTCATAATATTTAGTTCTATAATTAGAACCAGTATTTTTTAGTTCATCTGCAAATTTTTGTTTTCTAATTTTATTATAATAGTTTCTTTGATATATTCTTCTTTTTTCTATTTCTTCATTAGTTAAATTTTTATGTTTTTCTTTTAGTTTATTTAAAATTTTATCTCTATTATTATAATAATATTCTAATTCATAGTATTTATTATTATTCATATATATAAATATAATAATTTTATTTATAAATTAGAAACATTTTAAAGACGGAAAATCATACTAAATTATAAATTTGTAAAAATAATTATAAAATTTACAAATCCAAATTATTTATTTTTTTTTTTCATTATTTCATTTTTGTATGATTTTTAATCTGTATAATTATATTCTAATATATATAAATATGAAAAGATTAGTAATATCTATAGATAATGAAATAGGATTAGATAGAAGAAAAAAATTAAATTATAATTTTATTCATCTAAAGGGAGAAACAGAAGCACCTAAATGGATTAGAGATAAATTTAAATTATATCATAACGAAGATGCTAACTCTAAAAAAGTTAAAAGTAGAATGGCTTGTTTTTCATCTCATATTAAAGCCTTAGAATATATAGTTAATAATAAAATAAATGATATAGTTATATTAGAAGATGATGCTTTTTTAGAAGGTGAAATTATAGATTTACCTAATGATTGTGCTTGTTTACTTGGAGGAACTTTGAGACACCCTATTAAATGGTCTATGGATTATAAATTTAGAAAAAATGAAGTATCTAATATTATTAATAATTTTAATAATGGTATTAATATTATAGATTATGATAAATTTAGATGGACTCAAGCTTATTCTATCTATTATCCAAAATGGGAAATAGCAAAAGAAATATTAGATTTCATTAAAAATACTAAATATATGTTTAAACATTATGATATATTTTTAGCAAATCATAGATTAATTAAATATCTGCATTATCCATCTATCTATTCTCACGACGATAGAAATAGTATATCACAGGTTAATAAAAAAAATGGATATATTAAAAATTATATTATACAGACTGAAAATAATACTAAAACTCATAAACAAATATTTACTAATATTTATGATAAAAATATATGGGGTGATGGTAGTGGAAAAGGAAGTTCTATAGAATATAATAAAAAATATATAGAATATTTAGAAAAAATAATAAAAGAAAAAAATATAAATTCTATATTAGATTTAGGGTGTGGAGATTGGACTTTTTCTAAAATAATAAATTATGATAATATAAATTATCTAGGTATAGATTGTGTAGATAAAGTTATTAAATCTAATATAGAAAATTATAAAAAAAATAATATTAATTTTATTTGTGATGATATATATAATTTAGATAATTTTTTTAAAAATGAAATAGATTTAGTTATTATAAAAGATGTATTACAACATTTATCAGATGAAGAAATAGAATTATTTTTAAATAAATTATTAGAAAAAAATTTTAAATATTTATTAATTACTAATGCTTTTTCTAAAAAAAAAATAGATAGAAATGTTAATACTAGATATAGATATTCTAAATTAAATGTTAATCATTATCCACTAAATAATTATTTTAATAATGAAAATATAATAGATAAATTTAATTATAGATATAAACAAGTAGTTTTTATTTCACAGACGAAAAATCATACAAAAATGAAATAATGAAAAAAAAAAATATTATTTCAGAATTATTATTTTTATCTATTTTATTTCTCTATTTTTGTATTTGTATGATTTTTAATCTGTGATCTATTTTTTCTATTTAGAAATATTATTCATTTAATAATTTATCTTTCATATTTTTCCAATTCATACTAATTATTTTACAAATTAAACTTTCCATAAATTCATTACCTAATTTATTAATCAATTCATCATTAAACAAATATACTTTATTTATATTTTTATTTTTATATTCACTTACTTTTATAGGTTTTTCATTTAAATAAATATGTGCATAATAATAATTTTTTGTATTAGGTAATACTCTATCCAAATAATCATCAAATTTAATTAATGATATAATACCATTAGCACAATCTATAACTTTATCTTGTTTTTTATTATATATAACTACGTGTTGTATAAATTTATCTTTATTATTTCTATTTTTTATAAAACATATAGGCATAATCGCTAAATTATTTACACCATATTTTCTAACTAGATAATTTAATCTTTCGGCTGTTCTTATCATACAATTACCTTTAACATTAGGGTTAGTCATTCTTTTAAATTCATCATATTCTACTACTTCCATAAAATTTTTAGTATTTTTACAAATAATTTTTTTACTCATAGAAGTCATTTTTAATTATAATTTTATTTTCTGCGCGTGGCTTATCAATTTTGCGTATCTATGTAGATATTTTTAGACAAAGATGAAAAATCATACTAATTAAATATTTCATAAATAAAATAGAAATTTTTTACAAATCTTAAATTATATTTTTTTTTTTTCATAATACTA
>VMHT01002065.1_pt1 | contig 24484 bp, 15 predicted proteins | sample 4693611 | NCBI WGS metagenome assembly VMHT01 (sample SAMN12280063, study PRJNA550983) | marine metagenome | isolation source: seawater sampled from same location over 5 years 0.02-0.2 micron viral filtrate | place: USA: collected off the coast of southern California halfway between the port... ...
GTCGGTGTGACAACCCATATCTTGTCTATTAATTTTTCATCGCGGCACTTTTTTAAATAATTTACTGTACAAACTGTCTTTCCACCTCCACGCTTGCCATTCACGATCGAAAGAGTGTGTAATTTCGGGTAATCTTCGGGTACGTCAATTGCAAACGCTTGCTTATCAGGTAATTGAGTGTCGATAAATTGAGTGTGTAACTTTTGCATATTTATTTTATGTCTCTATATTATTTTCTAAAGCATTTTCTACCATGTTAGGTGGTAAAACATCTCTTTCACAAGAAATGCAACAGCAGCGTATTGTTGTGCATCGAGATCTGAGAAGACAAACTAGGAAAGCGCCTAAAAAACCAAAACCACCACCTATGATTGTAAGTAAAAACGACTCTGTCACTGGTAAACCCATTCCTTCTATTTATATATTTATTTTATTACATTCAAAATGTTATCCAGCCATTTACAGTCATCATCCTTTTCCGTACATGTTAGTAAAGTTATTGTATTTTGAATTAAACCTATTTCCTTGTTTATTTCTTTTGCTTCTGCCAATTTTACTGCCAAACGTGCTTCTAATGTTTCGATATCCATGCTTTTATTTTACAAATTATTTTTACGATACTTCGTGCGTCACGTTGTGACCATCAGGATCCGCCTCCCACTCTTGAAACCGTTCTAAAGTTGTTTCGTGTAACAAATCCACGTACGCATCATACAACTCGTCATCCTGTATGCCCGCTATTTTTTTCGCGTTTTGCGTATCTTCCCAAATTTGTGTTAAATCTGGATAAATTATGCGCACATATCGCAATTGCTTTTCTTCATCTGGCAAGTCCGCATAGTTTTCGTCACTATACATTTCCATAAGTTTTGAAACTTTTTCACTGTCTACGTCCAAATCAATATGTTCTTTCTCAGAGACAAAGTTTTTGATTTGTAGACGTCTTTCAACTTCTTTTCTTGCTTCTTCTTTTCTTGCTTCTTCAAGTGCCACAGTTCTTTGGTTACCCTCCCAGGCATTTAAACCAAGTAAAATTCCTGTTCCTATAGCTACTTCGAAGGCTGCAGCGGCCCAACCAGCTGGTCCGAGTACTGACGTTTCAGCAGCTAGCCCTGTAATAAAAGCGCCTATTTCTCCGCCAACTGCAGCGCCTGTGGCTTCTATCGCCACACCAGTGCTTGCGATTGCCAACCTTTGAGCTAAGACACCAGCACTTGAAGATGTAACTGCTCTTGCAACAGGATTCCAATCTTGTGTTAGGTCATTTACTTTAAACCCAGCTACGCCACCGAGCACTGCTCCTGGAGCAGCACCAACAGCTTTTCTAGAAAAACGGAAAACTGATTCGGTTATACCTGTAACCAGGCCCGCATGGTTCATCTCTCCGATGTCATCTGCACTAAGATGCAAAACATCTAAATTTAAAAATTTATCAACAGCAGTCGCAAATAAAACCCCTTTCCCAATTTGAAAGGTTGTTTTCAGACCGAACGTTGACACAAGTTTCGCTTTCGAACTTGGTTTATGTACCTCAATTTTTGAAACATCAATTACGCCATTAGCGTCACTTCCACTGAATTGTCCCAATCCATGAGAACTTAAAGGTCCTTTTTTAATACCTACTCTTGGCTTCAATGTCCTGTGAACACCTGCTTCCATGTCTAATTGTTGGTTATGTGCAGAAACAACGTCTCCTTCAATAGACCAAGACTCGAAGTTCCCTCCTGCACCCCGGTTAACTTTGTCCATACCTCTAAATGGTGCTCCGTTAAACGCTGTAAACTTTTTGCATTTTGAACCGAGACCTAAAAGATATCTTGCGGCCGCCCCTCCCCGACTATGTCCAGTCCCTTCATACGATCCGTATTTTTCTTCTACACTTGCGACAAGCTTATCTTCAATTATTTTTTGCTTGTCTGCATATTCCATAACAGCTTGCAGCTTACCATACGCTTTTGTACCTTTCATTGCTCCTGTAAAATCAACGACTTCTAACATTTTATTAAGATAATTGCGTGTATTTCCTACCGCATTTTCAGCACCGATACCGTTAATCACATTCTTACCCCAGTCGCGTATATTCTTTGTTGGTGATTCAGATCCCCTCCATGCTAATACAGGTGGGTGGCCTTCTTTTACAAACACTGTTCCAAGATTATTACTCAACTCGGTGTCCATACTCCACCCTTTTTTGCTTATACCAGAAATGTTCTCCACATATTTTTTTAAAGCTTGTGGTTCATCGTAGTAATATGCGGCCTGTGACATTTCTGACAGTAGAAGTTGATGTTCTCCAAAGCCTTTCTTTTGAAACTCTGCTGTATGATTTTTCATATAAGTTAGGAGGTCTTGCGTTTTGTCTTTTGTAATCGCATTAGCCAAACTATCACCAGTGCCTGCTGGCAGTTTCACTTTTACGTGAGAGGATATATCGTTATCTTTGCGTCTGTCTTCATTCCCCGCAACCGCAAGTAACAAATCTATTTGTCTTTCTCGTTCTAATGCTATGTCACGCAGGTGATATAAAACAGCTAGTTGTTTTCCAGTAGATCCAAATTGTTCAACTTCGTCTACTGTCCAGTCTTGCACTGGCTTTCCTTTCACAGAAGATGGCCATAAATATATAGGACCCAAACCATTCAATCTTTCTAAAATTGGGCCTAGAGGTTTTGTCCACACATCCCTCAAAAGTTCATATTGATTTGTAAAATTGACTTTTTTAGCCGGTTTGAAACGAGATAGGCGATCCCATGGTTTTTTCACTTTGTCGTACGTTAATGGGGTGTATATATTTGTTGAATTCTTAGATAGGCTGGCTTTTGGCACTGATTTTTTTGGCTGCGATCCTTGCTGCACTTGCGGTGGTGAATTAATGCGTGTTGGTGCTGGTCGCCGGCTTTTTCTCATAATTCACGCAAATTTATTTATTTCTTTTACATTTTATTTTTTCATTCGTTTGGCTGTACCAGAGAAGTCACTTTTCATTGGTTTATATACTGGACCTCCAGTTGTGTGTGCTTTCGTACTACGTTTACCCAACCCAAACGGGGACAACGTTGTTCGAGGTTTTTTGGTTTTAAATGTGCCAACATCCCAGCGCTTCTTTGCATTTGCACGCAGTGTACTTGTAGGAGTAGTAGACGAACTCTTATGAGACTTTATGCCGAACCCCCCACTTGAAAACTTGTCGACTCTCATATCATCACCAGTTAGAGATACAGTGGCATTATTTGCTTGTTGACCTGGGAACCCGGTGCTGGAGCTTACATAGGGGTAAAATGAAAATCCAGACGGGTTTGCAGTGGCGGTGAAGCGCCCAGTTATAGGATCACGCTTTGGCGGCATCTTTTTTTATTTACATATTATTTTATTTACTTAAGGTCTTGAAGACTTTTACCGTGGTATGATGTGCAGCAAAATGTTCCTTTGCATTTTTTTTGCTAAGATTTTTGTGTCCGGAAGATCTGGTTTTGGGCCGTTTTCCTAAAAAATGTCTGGAAGTCAAACAACGAGAACGACTCATGGTTTCTCTTTCCTTTAGTAAGTATTTTATTCTGCGGCGATGCAGAACGAAACGCTTCCCAATGTTGACGTATATATCAAGTTTAGTGGCAAGTCGCGGCTCACTTGAAGTGTAACAGTTTTTGAAAGGTTCATGCCCTTTGCGTACTTTGCAGTCGTTTTAAGGTTAAACTTTCCAAGAAGTGAAGTAGAGTTGTGGTTCTGCAAGAGACAAAAATTTTCGTTTTGTTCAAAGAGCACATACTGGTTGGAAAAGCTGCCTTTGGCACGCATCTCAAGTTGTTTTTGCGGCGATCCGGCTAGAGACGCATACAATTCGACCACCTCTGCAACGTGTGACATGGTTCCAACCGTTGCAAACAATAGCGCGCTGGAGATATGAGCAATCACATCAAATGACGTCGTCGGTCGTGGGATATAAGTTTGGTCGATTTCAAGAGTGGACAATTTGTGAACCACTGTGTGGTCTGCTAGCTTCGCACGAATTTCAAGGGTTGTCGCAGCTCCTGTCTGAGCGATTGTAATGTCTTTTGCGTTTTTTATTGTCTTCAGTACCTTAAAGAGACACTGCAGGTTCAAGCAGACACGATGCGGTGTGCTTACTTCAAACGCTTGAAATTTAGCCGCATAAAACGTGACGTTGACCAAACAAGTGCTTTTGGCATCAAACTGACCGATGTGGATACCGTCTTTATCGATAAACAAGACCACATCATTGAGCATTGTGCACAAGGCCTCGATCGTGTGGTAGAAGGTGGACACGAGAGGGGTGGACGCAACAAACGACATTATTTTGTGTTTCTAATTGTTCTCATATTGTTCTATTACATCACTATCTGTATCATAGTACTCTAATGGAATTAACTCATCGTAAGACTTAAACAAAAATCCAAAAAAATGCCATGCTTCGGCCAACATCCATCCGTCGTATGTGCGGGTAGATCTTTTTACCATTTTCGGATCCAGTTCCCATATACTTTGCGAGTAACTAAAATGGTCACTCTCCAACTCCTCAAGAGGTGTTACAAACACTTTTCCATTGTGAGTATTACAAATCTCACCGTATCTCACACACCCTGCATCCTTAAACTCGACTAGGTCGCTTACTTTGAGTGGTGGTGGTGGCATTTATTTTAACGCAATATTAAAAACGATGTTGCTGGAAATGAAAAGGGTTCGTATGCGTGGCGGGCAGACTGCTCAGGTGGGTGGCCATGCGATTAGTAGGCCTGTGAATTGAGCGCTTTACTGTCTTCTTCTTTTTTACCAAAATTACTTCCCCTTCATCAGAATTAGAATCAGAGTCTTCCACCACATACTTTACTTTTTTTTTGTTGCGCTGAATGACTTTTGGCTCTTTTGTAGGCGTGGGGGGGCGTTGTTTGGTCGGGTCGGGAGCAAGGGAGAGTGGCTTCATTTTTTGTAGCTGTCGTTCCACCTCTGCCTGAATATATTGGTTGTGTTCGTCGGTAAATTTGAAACTTTGCTTTGGTGGTTCTTGGCTTTGTACAGGCTCGGGCTCGGGGACAGGCTCGGGCTCGGGCTCGGGGACAGGCTCGGGCTCGGGCTCGGGCTCGGGCTCGGGCTCGGGCGCGTTTGCAGCCTTTGCAGCCGCCTGTTCCGCCTTCGCTGCTATTTCCTTTTTGGCGGCCGCGTTTGCACGCCGCACTTCGAGTGCTTTCTCTCGCGCTTTCGCCAGATTAGCAAGCTGTTCTTCGGTGAGGACGCGTTTTTTAGATGGGTCGGTTGCCATTTGTTTTATAGAAATATTTTATTTTGTTGAAAAAAACTGCGGAATTCCCCACTGCACATAAATTTCTAGGGGTCGTGGGGTCCAATAAATTTTTATTTTATTGGGACCTGGAATGCTTAATCTTTTACTATCAAGGGACATTCAAGGCATTCAAAACTTTCAACTCCCTTACAAGCAGAACAACGAGTACACCGACCTGATCGAGGCCTGGGTAGAAGAACATGGTACTGCGCGAGGACTCAACTACTTTGTCGACACCCACCCTGAACGTGAGACTCTCCGCATCGTCTCCGCCTACCTCGAAAATGTAAAACTCCCCCGCGGGCTGCAATACCTGGCCTTTCTTCACCGACCTGCTCGCAACGCGAACCTCACACGCAAGTATCTGCTAGCAGCGGTGCGCAAGATCGGAGGGTTGCAGATGGGTATCGAAGAGGTGATAAGCAAATACTACCTCGAACGTTGCAGGTATATTATGGTATCTAACGGCCACCGCACTCGTCGCTTCTACCAATATATAAACCGCCTCTACCTGCACTCGATATACGACGGCTCGGCGCAGTTTTACCTGCGACTCGATGCGATAAGGGATGTGTATGCTGCAGTACATGTAGTAAACTTGCACGAACTAAAAGACGACTCAGAGTACGAGACAAGTAGTGACGAGAGTAGCGAGTCTGGGGACTACCCCACTTCAATGATTGACATTTGATCTCTTCTTTTTATGCCTCGAAATTGGCAAGTCTACATCCTCGTCAGTCTCCACCGCGTCAACCACCACATCCTCTTGGAACTCAAAGACGTCGGTCTGCCTCGTGTAGTCTATGAGAGACGCAATAAAACCGTTCAGTCGTTCGGTACGCTCCATCTCTGTCGACAGGCTTTGGCGGGCAGACTGCACTTCATACTGCAAGTGTTGCAGGTGGTTCACCACAAAGGCCAGATCTTTCTTGAGAGTCTTGTTTGTCTGTTCCAGCTCTGTTAGCATGCGTGTACTTTGTATGTGTTGCTGTCGTCTACGATCCACTGCTTCCTTGTAAGCTTGTACCTTCTTCTCGATGTGTTCTTTGCTTTGCTTAGGGTAGTGTGCAGGGGCTGGGGGTTGGGTGGGCTCCATTTCTTGAAAAAGAGGCGGGAGATTTGAGGAGATTATTAATTGGGTCCATCTGTTCTATTAAGGGGGTTGATTAATTATATTAATTGTATATATATATATATATAAATAAAAAAGTGCTAAAAGTGCTAAAAGACCATAAAATTAAGTGGACAGCAGAAGGTGTTTCGGCTTCGGGGATTCAGTCCATTATCTCCTTGTTTTCCCGAAACCCGAAACACCTTTTGGAAGGAGTTTTTAAAAGGGCTTTTTCGGTACTTTTGGCACTTTTTAGCACTTTTTATTACAAACTTAGGCGCTCAACAGCCACAAAGGCTGGAACTGCCTTACAAACAACTTAAAACTGAGGTGGAAATTCCTCAAACTGACACTCCTCAAGGGGATCCATGTTGTTTTTCTCGAATTCTCTTCGCCAAAAGTGTTTGTTCACCACGAATAGCTTCTGACCATTTGTCTCAACGTACTCCATTCCACTTCCAGGCTTCTTCAACCGCTTCCAAGTGAAACGAAACTTGGGTACATCAATGCTGTGCAACTGGGCCTGCTCCACCCACCATGCAAACTTAACAGGGAGACGCACCTCTTTGCTCATATCTTGCCTGCCCAGTATTTCGTACATGAGTTGAGTCAATGGTGGCGTGTTAGAGTACTGGAGACACTCTTGCACGTTTGTCCTGGACGGTAGCGGGTGGTTGTGCAGGTTACGTGGACAGGGTATGTCGTCACCTAGTATGAACGAAAGCACAGTCTGGATCCCATTCTGAGTCTGCAACCTGTGCTTGTACTCGGTAAAAAAGGCGAAATCTTTGACCAAGGTATCCGAGCACTCCATCAAAACATAGCGTCGATCCTCTTCACCGCAAGGCAAGTTCTCAACTTCGTTCGTAGATGCCCAGACTCGGTGATATGAAGGTGCGGTAAATGACTTTACGTTCTTTTGCTCATAGCTCATCTGCGTCTCCGTGATGAGCTGCTTCAGCTGGTCTTCATATGTTAGGTGGTCCTTTCCATTCCATTCGTTCACCACAACCTGGGTCCCACTCAGCAACAATGTACCAGAGTAGCTACCCACCGCGTCCCTGATCCGAGTAGCTGTCACGACGTTATCTGGAAATAAAGAACCGAGAATCAGGTCGAAGAAGAACGATTTGCCGCAACCTGGCTTACCGAAAAAAATGATACAGGGAGCTTTGAAACCAGGATGGAGGTATGTGTTCTTCAGTGCAGTCAGAATGTACTTTGCGTGCTCAGCACTGTCCCCACTGAGAGCGAAAATATGTTTCTTGAACATATCCAGCAGCACTGCGTCGTGTCGATGAGCTTCTTGTGCAAGGTACGGATGCCACACCTTGAGAGTGGTCGATGGTACTTGAACTGTAGGAGGGATTCGAGCATATCGATCGTAACGAGGGCGCATTGGATCATCGAGCCAGTTCTTGGTGTGGTTTCTGTACTGTACGTTGTAGTCTTTGAAGCCGGAGAAAGATAACGAGCAAACCTGGCCAGAAGGGTCCACTAGCTGATCCATAACCTGTACATGTCTGTTAATGCCTAACCAGTGTTCATAGCTGCCTTCCTGCGGCTCTTCCACTTCCTGGACAGGTAACGATCGTAGCGCCGACTCTAAGTCCCACTGCTTCTCCGAAAAACTAACAGGACATATGTCCGCAACTGCAGCTTCCAGAGCACGTAAGATTTGTGTGATGTCCAACCCAGGTTCACGTCGCAAAAGCAGACCGTCGTAAATCAGAGCTGAAACTGTGTGGCCTTGCTCGGTAAGAAAATCGTAAGCCTTCAGGATAATCTGCCGCTCAACCGACTGGAAAATGTGTGATATGAGCGATCCTTTGGCATTGGTTTCCTTTCTCGACTTGACGTACTCTCGAATCTCAGCATAGACAGGGCTGTTCCAGAAGAACGTCTGCAGCTTCTGTGCGTCAGAAAATATATTGCGTAGAAATAAACAGTTGTGATGCTGGTTACGAGAGCTGTTCAGTGTGGCAATTACTGCCTTTTTAGCTTCGCTCTTGTTGCACTGCAGTTCACGCATAACCTGTTGGATCGCTGCCTCTCGGTTGTTGACGTAGCCTTGGAACGATACGACTGTGACCCCGTGTCGACATGCGAGGAAAAGGAGGATTGAGGGTTGGCAGTTCACCAAATCAATGTCATGGTAGAGGGTGCTGCAAAGGATAGTGCGTATCGAGCCACGAACTGTGACAAATGAAGGAGCCCAATGCCCTGTTCGATGTGTTTGTAGTCTTTGGAAGGGGTGTAGAGAGGTGTAGTCTGTTGCGACTGGGCCGTTCTTCAACGCGGTAAGCCAGTACATTGTCTTTTGAGTATCTGGTCGAAGTGTGTCTTCGTCACCATAGTTGAAGTATGTAGCTGGTTGGGATAGGAGAAGGGGTATATGAGAGGTGTCCGCAATTTCCTGAAGGGTCAGCGTCGGTGCAGGGGGCGCCATTGTTTTTTCTTGTTGTTTTTATTTTATTTGAATTTGAAAAAAAGAATCCAAACGCCTTTTGGCGGGAAAAAGTTAAGATTGTAAAAAAGTTAAGATTGTAAATTAAAATGAAAAAAAAATTAAGACAGTTATCATTGTTCTAATTGTTCTATGCCGTATAAAGACAAAGAGGTTCAGGCTGCGTATCAAGCACAATGGTACAAAGAAAACAAAGAAAGCCATAGAGCAAAAGGTCACAAATTTTATACAAATGAAGACTTGGACGAGCACCACATCTATGCAATCGAACTAGTTCCCAATTGTAAGCGATTCAAAATTGGTGTCTGTAAGAACAAAGATCGACTTAGAACTCACGGCATAACACTTGGCAATCTAGACGGTCTTTGTGCTTTTGAGGCAACAGGCATTCCGCGTTGTACGATGAAAGGCGTGTTTAAGATGGAAAAAGAAGTGTTTAGAATACTGGATACATTCTGTACGAGAGTCAAGAAGACACACTCGTCAGGTGAAAACTCGGAAGTATTTGATGCACCAAACAAACTAATGGTTCAGGGCGCGATTCAGTGGGTCGTCGACAAATATAAAAAAGTCTAACCCCCATCGCCATCATACTCTTCGTCCCCTTGTTCGGTGTTGTACAGGTAGTCAAGAAAAACTTGTGCGTTTTGGCGCTGTAGTTCCAGTAATTCCGGAAGTATAAATTTATCCTTCAGTATAAGGTCCATAACCTGTTCTTTCTCCTCGAAAGTGGCAGACGGGCTGAACCACAAACTTTTGAACCGTAGGTGGTCTGTTTTTTGTTGAAAGGCGCCTACAGCGCGTATAACATTGTGTTCTACGCAGGCTAGGTACGTGTTACTAGGGTCAACTGGAGGTGTGGGTTGAGGGTCGGCCCAAAACGTTAACACGTGGGTCGCCGCGACAAAAGACAGCGACGCAAGCTTCATCTCTTTTCGTTCTTTAGAACAATTGGAGAAGATTAGTAGCTGCCGGCCCAGTCGTGGAACTGGCCGTCATGTTCGAACATAAACACATCTTCTTCGTCAGGTGCTTCTAACGATGGTTCATGCACGATTTGAAGCTGGACCAATCGAAGAGAGGCAGTGATTTGAGCAGGAGAGAGCCAAATCGAACCCAATTCAACGATTCCAATTACTTGAGCACCCTTCACAACTTCCTCCAAACCGATTTTTTCGCGCTTCTGGTTAAAAATTGCGGGAAACTTGCCAAAGAGCTCTTGCACCTTGACTCTGGTTGTTGCAGGGAAGGACGGGTCTTTCGGTGGTTTGACGTAGCCCGAGTAAAGCTGACGAATGGTGTCGCGGCTCATCTTTTGACCGCGAGCCTTGACTGGGGGAAAGAGTTCGCCTTGGTGCTCGAAGATGTGTTGCACTATGACCGCGTCGAGCCTCTCGAGCCACTCGTAGAAATTCTTCACCGCATCATCATTTCCATCGCAGGGAGCCAGGTTGAGAGAGAGGGTGTACTTGTCCACCTCTTCTGGTGAAGGTGTATGCCAGGTGCTCAATCCGAAAGGTGCTTTGAGCAAAGGTGTTTGCAGTTTGATTCGTTTGTGCGTGCCATTCTCCTTGTATATAGTGTTCAAAAACACACCTCTTTGGTGTTTTGTTGCAACAGTATTCGGTTCAATAGAAAAAGCGGCGAAGTTGAACTCGGAGGGGGAGCGCATAATGCTTGACATTTTTAGGCGGGAATTTGTTTTTATTGTTCTGGGTATCTGGAAGCTTTTGACCTCTTTAAGAACTTAACAGGTACAAAAACTTTAAAAGCCCATGCAGATTCTTTGCCTTTTTTGTTTGAGCTTGTGGGTGTGACGTGGCGGGATTGGTGACACAGGTGGCGTCACAAATTCAATCGGTTTTGCGAACAAGTCCACAGTTTTCTTTTCCATGTCAAACAACGCGCAGCGCTGTGTGATCGGTCTGCCCATGTTGTATGCTTTTACTTCGAAGGGGTGTGTGGGGCACACGACAGAACAGTATGTTTGGAACGCTACTTCAAGAGCCAGGCGTATTTCGTCGTCGTCGACCGCTTCATCGGTTTTGACGCTGAGTTGTAGTGTGGTGAAAACGCGCATACCGTCGTTAAGCAGGCCAGCGGCGAGAACGGTGCAAATGTCAAAGTGGTCTCTGTCAAGGATCTTGATTTCTGCACTTATTTCAAGCAGTTCCGCGAGCGACAGCGACTCGTGTATTGCAGACATTAGAACCTCGTGTGTGTATGTGTTTGTGATGGGGAGGTCCAACTCGAATGTGCGGTGCTTGGTGCGGCGAATGGTGAATGGCATCGTGAGGGGTTTTTCAAAAAAAATTAATTTGAAACGGCAACGGCTGACCGCATTTTTAACGGCTGACCGCCTTTTATTTGAATTTCCCGCTCTCCTCAATTTCCCGCTCTTTTAAAATGCCGCTCCAATGGTGCCCCGACTCTCAGCTCCGCCTATGTGACCAGTGTGACTGCTACGTCGCGCCAGAGCTCATTACACACCACGCACACGACACCCCGTGCCAAGAGAGCATCTGCGCATTCTGTCTGGAGTCACCGCACTTTGTCAAGCCACTCTTTGTCGAAGAAAAAGTGTCCGACATACGCCAGCACCTCGCTGCACAGTATATCAGACTGCAGAAACAACTGAGTGCCCTTCATTTACCGCTTGTCTTTGGCATCGACACTGATTTGCTGTTCGACGACCACCCGAAAATAATCGCCGCGTACCACAAATTGCGCCTTACAAAACCTGCAGACCGGATATACTACTGTCACTTGCATTTTCAGATGACCTTTGAAGAATTTGTGGACGAATTTGCTTTCTCGACTGGGCAGAATTACTTCGTATACCAAACTGGGTGTTTGCAGCTCGGAAAATGCAAGGTCACTGGCGTACCGTTTGAGCTAAACAACCCAAAACGAGAACCATGGCCGTTACTACGATCTCCCGAACGTGGCCTTATACCCGACCATGTCGACTGGGTTCTACCTTCCATATGGGACATGAAGATGCGCCATAGGATGGACGTGCTAAAGACATATCGCACTGGTAAGGTGAAGCGAATCTGGGCAACCAAGGGTCTGCGTTTGTGGCAACGCGCTCGAAAATGGTTGAAGATGCGGTTCGCTGCTCTGTACTGGAGTGAACTGGCTCTGCGCAAGACGTACGCGCCTCAAGGTCCGCAGTACTTTCTCTCTGTTTTACATGTATCTGATGTAGTACAGTGCTACTAAGATACGGCCATCACCTAGCAAAAAAGTGAGTTTTGAAGTTTTCTGCAACTGGAACACTGGCAAAAAGTGAGTTTTTCAAAGTGACTCCAACCCTGGCCTTTGGAACCTTTCCTTAAGTTAAATGTGTGTTTAATTAAACCATGCATGGTTTAATTAAACACACATTTAACTTAAGGAAAGGTTCCAAAGGCCAGGGTTGGAGTCACTTTGAAAAACTCACTTTTTGCCAGTGTTCCAGTTGCAGAAAACTTCAAAACTCACTTTTTTGCTAGGTGATGGCCGTATCTTAGTAGCACTGTACTACATCAGATACATGTAAAACAGAGAGAAAGTACTGCGGACCTTGAGGCGCGTACGTCTTGCGCAGAGCCAGTTCACTCCAGTACAGAGCAGCGAACCGCATCTTCAACCATTTTCGAGCGCGTTGCCACAAACGCAGACCCTTGGTTGCCCAGATTCGCTTCACCTTACCAGTGCGATATGTCTTTAGCACGTCCATCCTATGGCGCATCTTCATGTCCCATATGGAAGGTAGAACCCAGTCGACATGGTCGGGTATAAGGCCACGTTCGGGAGATCGTAGTAACGGCCATGGTTCTCGTTTTGGGTTGTTTAGCTCAAACGGTACGCCAGTGACCTTGCATTTTCCGAGCTGCAAACACCCAGTTTGGTATACGAAGTAATTCTGCCCAGTCGAGAAAGCAAATTCGTCCACAAATTCTTCAAAGGTCATCTGAAAATGCAAGTGACAGTAGTATATCCGGTCTGCAGGTTTTGTAAGGCGCAATTTGTGGTACGCGGCGATTATTTTCGGGTGGTCGTCGAACAGCAAATCAGTGTCGATGCCAAAGACAAGCGGTAAATGAAGGGCACTCAGTTGTTTCTGCAGTCTGATATACTGTGCAGCGAGGTGCTGGCGTATGTCGGACACTTTTTCTTCGACAAAGAGTGGCTTGACAAAGTGCGGTGACTCCAGACAGAATGCGCAGATGCTCTCTTGGCACGGGGTGTCGTGTGCGTGGTGTGTAATGAGCTCTGGCGCGACGTAGCAGTCACACTGGTCACATAGGCGGAGCTGAGAGTCGGGGCACCATTGGAGCGGCATTTTAAAAGAGCGGGAAATTGAGGAGAGCGGGAAATTCAAATAAAAGGCGGTCAGCCGTTAAAAATGCGGTCAGCCGTTGCCGTTTCAAATTAATTTTTTTTGAAAAACCCCTCACGATGCCATTCACCATTCGCCGCACCAAGCACCGCACATTCGAGTTGGACCTCCCCATCACAAACACATACACACACGAGGTTCTAATGTCTGCAATACACGAGTCGCTGTCGCTCGCGGAACTGCTTGAAATAAGTGCAGAAATCAAGATCCTTGACAGAGACCACTTTGACATTTGCACCGTTCTCGCCGCTGGCCTGCTTAACGACGGTATGCGCGTTTTCACCACACTACAACTCAGCGTCAAAACCGATGAAGCGGTCGACGACGACGAAATACGCCTGGCTCTTGAAGTAGCGTTCCAAACATACTGTTCTGTCGTGTGCCCCACACACCCCTTCGAAGTAAAAGCATACAACATGGGCAGACCGATCACACAGCGCTGCGCGTTGTTTGACATGGAAAAGAAAACTGTGGACTTGTTCGCAAAACCGATTGAATTTGTGACGCCACCTGTGTCACCAATCCCGCCACGTCACACCCACAAGCTCAAACAAAAAAGGCAAAGAATCTGCATGGGCTTTTAAAGTTTTTGTACCTGTTAAGTTCTTAAAGAGGTCAAAAGCTTCCAGATACCCAGAACAATAAAAACAAATTCCCGCCTAAAAATGTCAAGCATTATGCGCTCCCCCTCCGAGTTCAACTTCGCCGCTTTTTCTATTGAACCGAATACTGTTGCAACAAAACACCAAAGAGGTGTGTTTTTGAACACTATATACAAGGAGAATGGCACGCACAAACGAATCAAACTGCAAACACCTTTGCTCAAAGCACCTTTCGGATTGAGCACCTGGCATACACCTTCACCAGAAGAGGTGGACAAGTACACCCTCTCTCTCAACCTGGCTCCCTGCGATGGAAATGATGATGCGGTGAAGAATTTCTACGAGTGGCTCGAGAGGCTCGACGCGGTCATAGTGCAACACATCTTCGAGCACCAAGGCGAACTCTTTCCCCCAGTCAAGGCTCGCGGTCAAAAGATGAGCCGCGACACCATTCGTCAGCTTTACTCGGGCTACGTCAAACCACCGAAAGACCCGTCCTTCCCTGCAACAACCAGAGTCAAGGTGCAAGAGCTCTTTGGCAAGTTTCCCGCAATTTTTAACCAGAAGCGCGAAAAAATCGGTTTGGAGGAAGTTGTGAAGGGTGCTCAAGTAATTGGAATCGTTGAATTGGGTTCGATTTGGCTCTCTCCTGCTCAAATCACTGCCTCTCTTCGATTGGTCCAGCTTCAAATCGTGCATGAACCATCGTTAGAAGCACCTGACGAAGAAGATGTGTTTATGTTCGAACATGACGGCCAGTTCCACGACTGGGCCGGCAGCTACTAATCTTCTCCAATTGTTCTAAAGAACGAAAAGAGATGAAGCTTGCGTCGCTGTCTTTTGTCGCGGCGACCCACGTGTTAACGTTTTGGGCCGACCCTCAACCCACACCTCCAGTTGACCCTAGTAACACGTACCTAGCCTGCGTAGAACACAATGTTATACGCGCTGTAGGCGCCTTTCAACAAAAAACAGACCACCTACGGTTCAAAAGTTTGTGGTTCAGCCCGTCTGCCACTTTCGAGGAGAAAGAACAGGTTATGGACCTTATACTGAAGGATAAATTTATACTTCCGGAATTACTGGAACTACAGCGCCAAAACGCACAAGTTTTTCTTGACTACCTGTACAACACCGAACAAGGGGACGAAGAGTATGATGGCGATGGGGGTTAGACTTTTTTATATTTGTCGACGACCCACTGAATCGCGCCCTGAACCATTAGTTTGTTTGGTGCATCAAATACTTCCGAGTTTTCACCTGACGAGTGTGTCTTCTTGACTCTCGTACAGAATGTATCCAGTATTCTAAACACTTCTTTTTCCATCTTAAACACGCCTTTCATCGTACAACGCGGAATGCCTGTTGCCTCAAAAGCACAAAGACCGTCTAGATTGCCAAGTGTTATGCCGTGAGTTCTAAGTCGATCTTTGTTCTTACAGACACCAATTTTGAATCGCTTACAATTGGGAACTAGTTCGATTGCATAGATGTGGTGCTCGTCCAAGTCTTCATTTGTATAAAATTTGTGACCTTTTGCTCTATGGCTTTCTTTGTTTTCTTTGTACCATTGTGCTTGATACGCAGCCTGAACCTCTTTGTCTTTATACGGCATAGAACAATTAGAACAATGATAACTGTCTTAATTTTTTTTTCATTTTAATTTACAATCTTAACTTTTTTACAATCTTAACTTTTTCCCGCCAAAAGGCGTTTGGATTCTTTTTTTCAAATTCAAATAAAATAAAAACAACAAGAAAAAACAATGGCGCCCCCTGCACCGACGCTGACCCTTCAGGAAATTGCGGACACCTCTCATATACCCCTTCTCCTATCCCAACCAGCTACATACTTCAACTATGGTGACGAAGACACACTTCGACCAGATACTCAAAAGACAATGTACTGGCTTACCGCGTTGAAGAACGGCCCAGTCGCAACAGACTACACCTCTCTACACCCCTTCCAAAGACTACAAACACATCGAACAGGGCATTGGGCTCCTTCATTTGTCACAGTTCGTGGCTCGATACGCACTATCCTTTGCAGCACCCTCTACCATGACATTGATTTGGTGAACTGCCAACCCTCAATCCTCCTTTTCCTCGCATGTCGACACGGGGTCACAGTCGTATCGTTCCAAGGCTACGTCAACAACCGAGAGGCAGCGATCCAACAGGTTATGCGTGAACTGCAGTGCAACAAGAGCGAAGCTAAAAAGGCAGTAATTGCCACACTGAACAGCTCTCGTAACCAGCATCACAACTGTTTATTTCTACGCAATATATTTTCTGACGCACAGAAGCTGCAGACGTTCTTCTGGAACAGCCCTGTCTATGCTGAGATTCGAGAGTACGTCAAGTCGAGAAAGGAAACCAATGCCAAAGGATCGCTCATATCACACATTTTCCAGTCGGTTGAGCGGCAGATTATCCTGAAGGCTTACGATTTTCTTACCGAGCAAGGCCACACAGTTTCAGCTCTGATTTACGACGGTCTGCTTTTGCGACGTGAACCTGGGTTGGACATCACACAAATCTTACGTGCTCTGGAAGCTGCAGTTGCGGACATATGTCCTGTTAGTTTTTCGGAGAAGCAGTGGGACTTAGAGTCGGCGCTACGATCGTTACCTGTCCAGGAAGTGGAAGAGCCGCAGGAAGGCAGCTATGAACACTGGTTAGGCATTAACAGACATGTACAGGTTATGGATCAGCTAGTGGACCCTTCTGGCCAGGTTTGCTCGTTATCTTTCTCCGGCTTCAAAGACTACAACGTACAGTACAGAAACCACACCAAGAACTGGCTCGATGATCCAATGCGCCCTCGTTACGATCGATATGCTCGAATCCCTCCTACAGTTCAAGTACCATCGACCACTCTCAAGGTGTGGCATCCGTACCTTGCACAAGAAGCTCATCGACACGACGCAGTGCTGCTGGATATGTTCAAGAAACATATTTTCGCTCTCAGTGGGGACAGTGCTGAGCACGCAAAGTACATTCTGACTGCACTGAAGAACACATACCTCCATCCTGGTTTCAAAGCTCCCTGTATCATTTTTTTCGGTAAGCCAGGTTGCGGCAAATCGTTCTTCTTCGACCTGATTCTCGGTTCTTTATTTCCAGATAACGTCGTGACAGCTACTCGGATCAGGGACGCGGTGGGTAGCTACTCTGGTACATTGTTGCTGAGTGGGACCCAGGTTGTGGTGAACGAATGGAATGGAAAGGACCACCTAACATATGAAGACCAGCTGAAGCAGCTCATCACGGAGACGCAGATGAGCTATGAGCAAAAGAACGTAAAGTCATTTACCGCACCTTCATATCACCGAGTCTGGGCATCTACGAACGAAGTTGAGAACTTGCCTTGCGGTGAAGAGGATCGACGCTATGTTTTGATGGAGTGCTCGGATACCTTGGTCAAAGATTTCGCCTTTTTTACCGAGTACAAGCACAGGTTGCAGACTCAGAATGGGATCCAGACTGTGCTTTCGTTCATACTAGGTGACGACATACCCTGTCCACGTAACCTGCACAACCACCCGCTACCGTCCAGGACAAACGTGCAAGAGTGTCTCCAGTACTCTAACACGCCACCATTGACTCAACTCATGTACGAAATACTGGGCAGGCAAGATATGAGCAAAGAGGTGCGTCTCCCTGTTAAGTTTGCATGGTGGGTGGAGCAGGCCCAGTTGCACAGCATTGATGTACCCAAGTTTCGTTTCACTTGGAAGCGGTTGAAGAAGCCTGGAAGTGGAATGGAGTACGTTGAGACAAATGGTCAGAAGCTATTCGTGGTGAACAAACACTTTTGGCGAAGAGAATTCGAGAAAAACAACATGGATCCCCTTGAGGAGTGTCAGTTTGAGGAATTTCCACCTCAGTTTTAAGTTGTTTGTAAGGCAGTTCCAGCCTTTGTGGCTGTTGAGCGCCTAAGTTTGTAATAAAAAGTGCTAAAAAGTGCCAAAAGTACCGAAAAAGCCCTTTTAAAAACTCCTTCCAAAAGGTGTTTCGGGTTTCGGGAAAACAAGGAGATAATGGACTGAATCCCCGAAGCCGAAACACCTTCTGCTGTCCACTTAATTTTATGGTCTTTTAGCACTTTTAGCACTTTTTTATTTATATATATATATATATACAATTAATATAATTAATCAACCCCCTTAATAGAACAGATGGACCCAATTAATAATCTCCTCAAATCTCCCGCCTCTTTTTCAAGAAATGGAGCCCACCCAACCCCCAGCCCCTGCACACTACCCTAAGCAAAGCAAAGAACACATCGAGAAGAAGGTACAAGCTTACAAGGAAGCAGTGGATCGTAGACGACAGCAACACATACAAAGTACACGCATGCTAACAGAGCTGGAACAGACAAACAAGACTCTCAAGAAAGATCTGGCCTTTGTGGTGAACCACCTGCAACACTTGCAGTATGAAGTGCAGTCTGCCCGCCAAAGCCTGTCGACAGAGATGGAGCGTACCGAACGACTGAACGGTTTTATTGCGTCTCTCATAGACTACACGAGGCAGACCGACGTCTTTGAGTTCCAAGAGGATGTGGTGGTTGACGCGGTGGAGACTGACGAGGATGTAGACTTGCCAATTTCGAGGCATAAAAAGAAGAGATCAAATGTCAATCATTGAAGTGGGGTAGTCCCCAGACTCGCTACTCTCGTCACTACTTGTCTCGTACTCTGAGTCGTCTTTTAGTTCGTGCAAGTTTACTACATGTACTGCAGCATACACATCCCTTATCGCATCGAGTCGCAGGTAAAACTGCGCCGAGCCGTCGTATATCGAGTGCAGGTAGAGGCGGTTTATATATTGGTAGAAGCGACGAGTGCGGTGGCCGTTAGATACCATAATATACCTGCAACGTTCGAGGTAGTATTTGCTTATCACCTCTTCGATACCCATCTGCAACCCTCCGATCTTGCGCACCGCTGCTAGCAGATACTTGCGTGTGAGGTTCGCGTTGCGAGCAGGTCGGTGAAGAAAGGCCAGGTATTGCAGCCCGCGGGGGAGTTTTACATTTTCGAGGTAGGCGGAGACGATGCGGAGAGTCTCACGTTCAGGGTGGGTGTCGACAAAGTAGTTGAGTCCTCGCGCAGTACCATGTTCTTCTACCCAGGCCTCGATCAGGTCGGTGTACTCGTTGTTCTGCTTGTAAGGGAGTTGAAAGTTTTGAATGCCTTGAATGTCCCTTGATAGTAAAAGATTAAGCATTCCAGGTCCCAATAAAATAAAAATTTATTGGACCCCACGACCCCTAGAAATTTATGTGCAGTGGGGAATTCCGCAGTTTTTTTCAACAAAATAAAATATTTCTATAAAACAAATGGCAACCGACCCATCTAAAAAACGCGTCCTCACCGAAGAACAGCTTGCTAATCTGGCGAAAGCGCGAGAGAAAGCACTCGAAGTGCGGCGTGCAAACGCGGCCGCCAAAAAGGAAATAGCAGCGAAGGCGGAACAGGCGGCTGCAAAGGCTGCAAACGCGCCCGAGCCCGAGCCCGAGCCCGAGCCCGAGCCCGAGCCTGTCCCCGAGCCCGAGCCCGAGCCTGTCCCCGAGCCCGAGCCTGTACAAAGCCAAGAACCACCAAAGCAAAGTTTCAAATTTACCGACGAACACAACCAATATATTCAGGCAGAGGTGGAACGACAGCTACAAAAAATGAAGCCACTCTCCCTTGCTCCCGACCCGACCAAACAACGCCCCCCCACGCCTACAAAAGAGCCAAAAGTCATTCAGCGCAACAAAAAAAAAGTAAAGTATGTGGTGGAAGACTCTGATTCTAATTCTGATGAAGGGGAAGTAATTTTGGTAAAAAAGAAGAAGACAGTAAAGCGCTCAATTCACAGGCCTACTAATCGCATGGCCACCCACCTGAGCAGTCTGCCCGCCACGCATACGAACCCTTTTCATTTCCAGCAACATCGTTTTTAATATTGCGTTAAAATAAATGCCACCACCACCACTCAAAGTAAGCGACCTAGTCGAGTTTAAGGATGCAGGGTGTGTGAGATACGGTGAGATTTGTAATACTCACAATGGAAAAGTGTTTGTAACACCTCTTGAGGAGTTGGAGAGTGACCATTTTAGTTACTCGCAAAGTATATGGGAACTGGATCCGAAAATGGTAAAAAGATCTACCCGCACATACGACGGATGGATGTTGGCCGAAGCATGGCATTTTTTTGGATTTTTGTTTAAGTCTTACGATGAGTTAATTCCATTAGAGTACTATGATACAGATAGTGATGTAATAGAACAATATGAGAACAATTAGAAACACAAAATAATGTCGTTTGTTGCGTCCACCCCTCTCGTGTCCACCTTCTACCACACGATCGAGGCCTTGTGCACAATGCTCAATGATGTGGTCTTGTTTATCGATAAAGACGGTATCCACATCGGTCAGTTTGATGCCAAAAGCACTTGTTTGGTCAACGTCACGTTTTATGCGGCTAAATTTCAAGCGTTTGAAGTAAGCACACCGCATCGTGTCTGCTTGAACCTGCAGTGTCTCTTTAAGGTACTGAAGACAATAAAAAACGCAAAAGACATTACAATCGCTCAGACAGGAGCTGCGACAACCCTTGAAATTCGTGCGAAGCTAGCAGACCACACAGTGGTTCACAAATTGTCCACTCTTGAAATCGACCAAACTTATATCCCACGACCGACGACGTCATTTGATGTGATTGCTCATATCTCCAGCGCGCTATTGTTTGCAACGGTTGGAACCATGTCACACGTTGCAGAGGTGGTCGAATTGTATGCGTCTCTAGCCGGATCGCCGCAAAAACAACTTGAGATGCGTGCCAAAGGCAGCTTTTCCAACCAGTATGTGCTCTTTGAACAAAACGAAAATTTTTGTCTCTTGCAGAACCACAACTCTACTTCACTTCTTGGAAAGTTTAACCTTAAAACGACTGCAAAGTACGCAAAGGGCATGAACCTTTCAAAAACTGTTACACTTCAAGTGAGCCGCGACTTGCCACTAAACTTGATATATACGTCAACATTGGGAAGCGTTTCGTTCTGCATCGCCGCAGAATAAAATACTTACTAAAGGAAAGAGAAACCATGAGTCGTTCTCGTTGTTTGACTTCCAGACATTTTTTAGGAAAACGGCCCAAAACCAGATCTTCCGGACACAAAAATCTTAGCAAAAAAAATGCAAAGGAACATTTTGCTGCACATCATACCACGGTAAAAGTCTTCAAGACCTTAAGTAAATAAAATAATATGTAAATAAAAAAAGATGCCGCCAAAGCGTGATCCTATAACTGGGCGCTTCACCGCCACTGCAAACCCGTCTGGATTTTCATTTTACCCCTATGTAAGCTCCAGCACCGGGTTCCCAGGTCAACAAGCAAATAATGCCACTGTATCTCTAACTGGTGATGATATGAGAGTCGACAAGTTTTCAAGTGGGGGGTTCGGCATAAAGTCTCATAAGAGTTCGTCTACTACTCCTACAAGTACACTGCGTGCAAATGCAAAGAAGCGCTGGGATGTTGGCACATTTAAAACCAAAAAACCTCGAACAACGTTGTCCCCGTTTGGGTTGGGTAAACGTAGTACGAAAGCACACACAACTGGAGGTCCAGTATATAAACCAATGAAAAGTGACTTCTCTGGTACAGCCAAACGAATGAAAAAATAAAATGTAAAAGAAATAAATAAATTTGCGTGAATTATGAGAAAAAGCCGGCGACCAGCACCAACACGCATTAATTCACCACCGCAAGTGCAGCAAGGATCGCAGCCAAAAAAATCAGTGCCAAAAGCCAGCCTATCTAAGAATTCAACAAATATATACACCCCATTAACGTACGACAAAGTGAAAAAACCATGGGATCGCCTATCTCGTTTCAAACCGGCTAAAAAAGTCAATTTTACAAATCAATATGAACTTTTGAGGGATGTGTGGACAAAACCTCTAGGCCCAATTTTAGAAAGATTGAATGGTTTGGGTCCTATATATTTATGGCCATCTTCTGTGAAAGGAAAGCCAGTGCAAGACTGGACAGTAGACGAAGTTGAACAATTTGGATCTACTGGAAAACAACTAGCTGTTTTATATCACCTGCGTGACATAGCATTAGAACGAGAAAGACAAATAGATTTGTTACTTGCGGTTGCGGGGAATGAAGACAGACGCAAAGATAACGATATATCCTCTCACGTAAAAGTGAAACTGCCAGCAGGCACTGGTGATAGTTTGGCTAATGCGATTACAAAAGACAAAACGCAAGACCTCCTAACTTATATGAAAAATCATACAGCAGAGTTTCAAAAGAAAGGCTTTGGAGAACATCAACTTCTACTGTCAGAAATGTCACAGGCCGCATATTACTACGATGAACCACAAGCTTTAAAAAAATATGTGGAGAACATTTCTGGTATAAGCAAAAAAGGGTGGAGTATGGACACCGAGTTGAGTAATAATCTTGGAACAGTGTTTGTAAAAGAAGGCCACCCACCTGTATTAGCATGGAGGGGATCTGAATCACCAACAAAGAATATACGCGACTGGGGTAAGAATGTGATTAACGGTATCGGTGCTGAAAATGCGGTAGGAAATACACGCAATTATCTTAATAAAATGTTAGAAGTCGTTGATTTTACAGGAGCAATGAAAGGTACAAAAGCGTATGGTAAGCTGCAAGCTGTTATGGAATATGCAGACAAGCAAAAAATAATTGAAGATAAGCTTGTCGCAAGTGTAGAAGAAAAATACGGATCGTATGAAGGGACTGGACATAGTCGGGGAGGGGCGGCCGCAAGATATCTTTTAGGTCTCGGTTCAAAATGCAAAAAGTTTACAGCGTTTAACGGAGCACCATTTAGAGGTATGGACAAAGTTAACCGGGGTGCAGGAGGGAACTTCGAGTCTTGGTCTATTGAAGGAGACGTTGTTTCTGCACATAACCAACAATTAGACATGGAAGCAGGTGTTCACAGGACATTGAAGCCAAGAGTAGGTATTAAAAAAGGACCTTTAAGTTCTCATGGATTGGGACAATTCAGTGGAAGTGACGCTAATGGCGTAATTGATGTTTCAAAAATTGAGGTACATAAACCAAGTTCGAAAGCGAAACTTGTGTCAACGTTCGGTCTGAAAACAACCTTTCAAATTGGGAAAGGGGTTTTATTTGCGACTGCTGTTGATAAATTTTTAAATTTAGATGTTTTGCATCTTAGTGCAGATGACATCGGAGAGATGAACCATGCGGGCCTGGTTACAGGTATAACCGAATCAGTTTTCCGTTTTTCTAGAAAAGCTGTTGGTGCTGCTCCAGGAGCAGTGCTCGGTGGCGTAGCTGGGTTTAAAGTAAATGACCTAACACAAGATTGGAATCCTGTTGCAAGAGCAGTTACATCTTCAAGTGCTGGTGTCTTAGCTCAAAGGTTGGCAATCGCAAGCACTGGTGTGGCGATAGAAGCCACAGGCGCTGCAGTTGGCGGAGAAATAGGCGCTTTTATTACAGGGCTAGCTGCTGAAACGTCAGTACTCGGACCAGCTGGTTGGGCCGCTGCAGCCTTCGAAGTAGCTATAGGAACAGGAATTTTACTTGGTTTAAATGCCTGGGAGGGTAACCAAAGAACTGTGGCACTTGAAGAAGCAAGAAAAGAAGAAGCAAGAAAAGAAGTTGAAAGACGTCTACAAATCAAAAACTTTGTCTCTGAGAAAGAACATATTGATTTGGACGTAGACAGTGAAAAAGTTTCAAAACTTATGGAAATGTATAGTGACGAAAACTATGCGGACTTGCCAGATGAAGAAAAGCAATTGCGATATGTGCGCATAATTTATCCAGATTTAACACAAATTTGGGAAGATACGCAAAACGCGAAAAAAATAGCGGGCATACAGGATGACGAGTTGTATGATGCGTACGTGGATTTGTTACACGAAACAACTTTAGAACGGTTTCAAGAGTGGGAGGCGGATCCTGATGGTCACAACGTGACGCACGAAGTATCGTAAAAATAATTTGTAAAATAAAAGCATGGATATCGAAACATTAGAAGCACGTTTGGCAGTAAAATTGGCAGAAGCAAAAGAAATAAACAAGGAAATAGGTTTAATTCAAAATACAATAACTTTACTAACATGTACGGAAAAGGATGATGACTGTAAATGGCTGGATAACATTTTGAATGTAATAAAATAAATATATAAATAGAAGGAATGGGTTTACCAGTGACAGAGTCGTTTTTACTTACAATCATAGGTGGTGGTTTTGGTTTTTTAGGCGCTTTCCTAGTTTGTCTTCTCAGATCTCGATGCACAACAATACGCTGCTGTTGCATTTCTTGTGAAAGAGATGTTTTACCACCTAACATGGTAGAAAATGCTTTAGAAAATAATATAGAGACATAAAATAAATATGCAAAAGTTACACACTCAATTTATCGACACTCAATTACCTGATAAGCAAGCGTTTGCAATTGACGTACCCGAAGATTACCCGAAATTACACACTCTTTCGATCGTGAATGGCAAGCGTGGAGGTGGAAAGACAGTTTGTACAGTAAATTATTTAAAAAAGTGCCGCGATGAAAAATTAATAGACAAGATATGGGTTGTCACACCGAC
>VMHT01076494.1_pt1 | contig 24473 bp, 32 predicted proteins | sample 4693611 | NCBI WGS metagenome assembly VMHT01 (sample SAMN12280063, study PRJNA550983) | marine metagenome | isolation source: seawater sampled from same location over 5 years 0.02-0.2 micron viral filtrate | place: USA: collected off the coast of southern California halfway between the port... ...
GTGCAAGTGCCTTGGAACAAGGTATAGAGACGGCCCTTAGTGGTGCTCCGCTACTGTTTGGAACTACTGGAGCGTATGACCCACAATCTGCTCAAGCGTTCATGGATCCATTTACAGAACAGGTGATCCGACAAGCAGAACGCGATATCCAAAGACAGGGCGATATCCAAAGACAAAACATTGGAGCACAGGCAGTAAGGTCTGGTGCCTTTGGTGGATCAAGACAAGCAGTTGCAGACCAAGAATTACAACGTAATCTCGCTGACCAGATGGCAAGAACCGGTGCACAACTCCGTTCAGCAGGGTTTCAACAAGCACAGGCTCAAGCGCAAAACGCTTTTCAAAATCAAATGGCAAGACAACAGTCTGCTGCACAGTTGTTTGGGCAACTTGGACAAGGGATTGGGCAACTGGGCTCTGCTCTTGGAAAAACTGGTTTGTCGCAAGCGGCGTTAGGCGAGTCTGCACAGGCGGCACAACAACGCGATGTTAATGCTTTACTGGCATTAGGTGGTCTCGAGCAACAACAGGCACAGGCACAGATAGAAGCACAACGTGCCACGGACCTTGAAAGACAAGCAGAGCCCTTCCAAAGGATCAGCTTTATGTCTGATGTTTTCCGTGGTGTACCGTCGACTCAACAAACATTGACTGCTAAAACGGCACCGTCTCCATCTACAGTTTCACAGATTGCAGGTCTTGGAGTAGGTTTAGCCGGTTTGAGTGAGGCAGGGGTCATACCTAAACTCTTCGGCCAAGGTGGGATGTTCGGCTCATGATGGACGTGAACCAAAGAAAAATGTTCAAGACCCGACCAGCGAGAGACAAGCTTAATCGCATGGGCGGTATCATGGCATCTAGTGCCCCATTAATGAATACGGTGGCCCAGTACAACCAAAAGAGAGGCGCACAAAACTTTCAGCTTGGAGGTGGGGTTCAACTACCCCTTCTTGCAGAAGATCAAGCAAAGCGAGATTTAATTGAAGCGGTTGATCAAAGGTTCCCGCAAAGAAATGTTTTTGGTCGAGGTGCTACTGGAGGTGCCAGACCTGGAGGTGCTTCTCTTCTGCAAAGAACTAGAATACCACTTTCGCTTGCTGCAAGATCAACTGTACCAGGCGCACTTGTTCTTGGTGCAGCAGATTTAGCTCTTGGTGAGGGTGTGGATCGTGAAGGGATCATGGCTAATACTGCTCGTGTTCAACCTTTACTTGCGAGAGAAGGATTCACCCAAAAGCAATTTGATGCATTATCCCCAGAAGAACAACAAAGTCTTTTTCAAACAGAACAAGACAGACGTTTAGCGTTGGGTACTGTAGCTGGTAGTGTCGGACAAGAATTTGCAATTCTTCCTGATATTGCTCAAAACCTTTACGAGGATGTTGTAGGCTCAAATATTGTTCAAAGAGGTCTAAAAGCCGCTGGAATTATCGACCCTACTAGTCAATTTGAAAGAACAGGTCGAAGAGATTTTGAAGAGGGTGCTACCAGATTTAAGGCTGAAAACATACCCTTTGATGATATCGCTCAATTCCGCGCATCTCTTCCGTTAGACCCTGAAACAGAAGCAGAGCGAGTACGACAAAGCTTTATGGGTAGATCTACTAGACCGCCAAACCCTGCTTTTGACTCTGCTGATGTTACAAGAGCAGATCCTATAGAAGCGGCTACAGATATTGACAAAACTACAGCAATTGCGGCCACAGAAACAGGACCGGAAAAAGAGGAAAAAGAGCCAACACCTGCTTTTGACTCTGCTGATGGCACAGGCACAGAGGAAAAAAGATTAACAGCAGAAGAGGCCGCAGCACAGGAAGGTGGAAAGTTTTTAGACGAAGATTCAGACGCAATAACGGAAAAAGACCGAATTGCAAACGTTATAAATTCAAATGATCAAGAGCTACAACAGGGCGAATTACAACGTTTAATGGCAGAGTTTACCGAAAACGCTCCTGAATATGAGGGCACGAGTAAGGGTCTTGCGATTGCTAAAATTGGCTTTGCTATGGCTGCAGGTCAAAGTCCAAATGCGATCACTAACATAGCATCAGCACTATCTGATGGTGCTGATATGTTAATTAAAGATAAGAAAGATCGCGACGCATTTGATCGACAACTTCAATTATCTGCTTTGCAGTATGGTTTAGGCGAACAGAGTAAAATTCGTGCTCAAAAACGCGCGGATGAACGAAACATAATGAAGTTTGTAGATGATAATAATGAGGTGGTCACGGTTTCAATCGCGGAATACATAGCAAATGGTCGTGAAATTCCTGAAGGTTTGCGTACAACTGATATGTACACACAGGATCAAAAGGCAATTGTTGAGCGAGCTAAGGCAACCGCGAAAGCGTTGAACGAAGCTAATAAGCGTAAATTTTTGACTCGAACAGAGGTTCGTACAGATAGAGAGGCGTATGCAAAGGCTTACGACGTTGCTAGTCAATCTGAGAATACAGCATATGTTCTTGAAACTGTTATGAAGATGAACGCGGATGGTGAGCTTACTGGTGCGGCAAATGCGCTTAAAACTGGTGCGGCAAAGGTTGGAGCGTTTTTAGGAATAGAGGTTCCTGATTCTTTTAATAATAAACAACTTGCCATAACTAAACTAAAAGGAGCTTTGCAAGGTGTTATTAAAGTAACACTGGCAGGAACCCAATCGGCAAACTCTATCTCTAACCGAGATGTTGATTTGTTAATCCAAGGCTTTCTTGCGGATGGAGTAATGAGTGTTGACTCAAACGGCGTATTAACTTTTGCAAACGTTCCTGCGAAAGTTATTAATCAATCTTTAAAAAATGGCCTTCAAGCTGTTCGTCAAGCACAGGCTAAGGCACTTAATGACATGTCTGCAATTGAAGGAGAACTATCAGGCATGTTTACGCCTCAAGGACTTCCCGGAGCAAGTATTCTTGAGCCGTATCAACAAGTAGACATTAGAACCGAAATAAAAAAACGGGGTGGTAAAACGTTATCTTTTGACAAAGAAACCAATCTATATTCTGCAGTAGATGTGGAGTAAATATGGGAATAATAAGAGTAGACACTTCAGACGGGATTAAGCAAGTTCAAATTGCTGGAGAGGTCCCTACGGAGCAAGAACAAGAGTTAATTTTAAATACTTTTTTTGCGGGTGAGTCTACGACTGCAACAGAGCCATCTCCTAAAACAACACCTAAGCTTGATTTTGCCACAGCGTCTTTAGATGAGATTCGTGAATATAATAATTTGTTGCGCAGTCAAGGCATTGACCCGTTTACTGGTTCTCAAATAAGCGAAGAAGAGTTCATCAACAACTACAAAGAACCGGGTGTGGATTACTCGAGTGGTGTGGATGATGTAGAAGGATTCTCGCGCTTTCAATTTGGCCGCATGGACACGGATGAAGAAAGGTCCGCTTATCTTACGCAGGCACTAGGAACTGAGGGCTTCCGACAAGACGCGCTCGGTCGATTTATCATTACAGAAACAGGTAGACAAAAATTAGGAATGGGTGAAGGCCCAGATGTTGCAATTGATGAACAAGGTTTCTCCTTTGCGGACGTGAAAGAATTTGCAGGGCAGTCTGGTGCTCCTATTCTTACAGGTATCGGTGCTTCTTTAATGGCTTCTGGTGTTGGCATTTTCCCAGGGTTAGCTATCACGGGCACTGGAGCACTTATTGGTAAAGCTCTTGATGAGGCTGTGGAATCCGTTGAAGGGCTACAGCGGCAGAGTTTTTCAGAAGTTGCAAGAGCTTCTGCAATGGAAGGGGCGTTTGGAGCGTTTGGCGAAGGTCTTGGCCGAGGTCTGTCTAAGGTCTTTGGACGAATAATCAAAGGTCCAGGCGGTGAAGCAAATGAGGCTCTTCGTGCAGAAGCTCGTGCAATGATTGACCGCGGCCTTCGGCCCACAGTTACCGGAGCAACTTCCGAAGAGTTCCGCCCAGTTTTAAATCGTCTACAAGCCATATATGAAGGTGTCTTTCCAAACGAAAAAGCTGCTCGTCAAAATCTAGACATTTTGCTAAAAGAATTACAGTCGGCTCCTGGGGTCAACATTGGATCGCTAGATGACTTTGGTAATGCTGTCCGTAGAGACATCGATGAATTTTATGGAACCGCAGATGATGCCTTAGCTCAGGTTCAAAAATCTGTTGACGAAGATATTGAGCGTGAGATAGCGGCGGTTATCAAGCCGTTACAGCAGGGTAAGGACCTGCCTAAAGACTTACTCGAAAGTATACGATTGCGTAAACGGTTGTTTGACGAAGATGTAGATCGGTTGTATACGATTGCTACAGATGTGCTTGAAGGCAACACCATCGTTCCGACTAAAGGAATTAAGCAAGAGCTTGAGGAGCTTATCAAAGCAAACCCCGCAGACATTGGAAATACCAAGTTTGCTCGTATGGTTCAAGACCTTGATGAATATGCAACTCCACAAGATGTTAATAATTTACGGAAGGCTTTGACGGACGCGTCATATAACCCAGACCTTGTTGGCGGCGCGGCTGGCAGAGCATTAAGTCGTCTAAAGAAAGCAACAGACGATGCAATGGTTGACGCTGAACTGGGCCTACAACGCGGTCTCAATGCAATGACTGCCAAGTATGGAACGCAGGGCGGAGCAGTTCCTGGTGGTCAGGTTCCTGCGGGCAAGGGCTTAACTCCTGAGTTCAAGCCCGGAGCAGAAGCAAGCGACGATGTTTCTTTGACTATAAATCAAGCACGTCAGGGCCTGAGTATCTTGCGGCGGTCGAACCAACTGTACCGTAATGGAATTAAAAAGTTTGACAACGTTGTTACTCGAGACCTTGTTAAACAGGCACAGAAGGGCCAGCTTAACACCAAGTTTATTTATCAAAAGATAATCCAAGAAGACAATCCAGAAGCACTGGATCAACTTTTAAAAGCTGTTCGTGGCGTTCCAAACCTAATCAAGGATGTTGGCGAAAGCAAAATGTTTTTAGAGGGGCAGATGATCGGCTCTCAGACCATTGAAGAAGCTGTTGAATCTGTAAAAAACCTTCCAAACAGTAATGAAACTAAACGTTTTGTTATGGCTCGTAAGGCCGAGTTAGAGAAACGGGCCGAGCAACTTACGGCTTTAAGAGGAACTGGGGCAGAAGCGGCAGAAGATTTGCGTCAACGTTTAGCGTCGCAATATCTCGATGACATGCTGAATAACTCTCGAGTTACAGACAAACTGACAGGGCAGACGGTTATTGACCCGGTTAAGCTTGCAGCTAATTTACGCAGTAAAGGAACAACCGTTGATAAACTGTTTGGCAAAGACAAGGATGCTTTAAATGAAGTGATTAAGGCACTTGAGTCGGGCAAGTCGAACATTGCTCCAAGTGTGTTCCAAACCATACCTGCAAAAAATCTGGCTAGTCAATTGAACGTTGTCAAAGCCGCTCAAGCAGAAAGACAGCGGTTGTCTAGAGATACAATTCTGCAACGGTTTAATACTGGTGATACAGACGTTATTGCAGATGTTCTGTTAAAAACTCCAAACGCTGTGACAGTTGCACGTCGGACCTTGGCCCCTGAAACTTTTGAACAAGCAAAAGATGCAGCGATGGGACGGATTATTAATCAAATTGGTGGAACAATTGAAGAGGGCGGAACGATACGTCTTTCTGGTAACTTCTTTGATGAGTTCACCTCTGGTCGCCTTGGTTTAAAGTTACAAAGCACTTTGAAAACTTATGGCGAACAGCATATCGATAGCTTGTTTGGTAAAGACACCTACAAAGCGTTGTTTGGTCTAGCAGATGATATGACCAAGGCATCTAACGCGGCCATCAAAGGCAAGGGTGGTCTTGCCGCTCCACAGATTGCACTAAGTCTTGGTATAGTTGGCCTTATAACAAACCCAATTGCTACAATCGCTACGGGTGCTACATACAGTGCAATGTCTAAGTTGCTTCGCAATCCAAAAGTATTGAAAGCGATGATGGCCTCTCGTAAGCCTAACTCTGTTCGTGAATTTTTGTCTGGAAAATTCAAAGCAAACGATCCAATTGCACAAGGACTGCAAGCTGCACTACAGCTTGCTGGGGCTGGGGCTGTGCAATCTATTAGAATGTCTACCGAGCAAGCAAAAGAAGAACTTGAACCTTTTGTTGAAGGAGCGAAACAGCAGGCACAGGCTCAACTGCCCACACCACAACAGATACTGCCCGCAGTGCAAAGTGGCCTACAGAATCTTAATCCGTTCCAGCCGCAGGGCGCACAACAACAAGGTGTTTCACCGATCCTTGTACCCAACCCAGCAACAAGGGCCGCTGTGGGGAGCCAGTAATGGATAGACAAAGACTTTTTACACAACTCCGGTTGCATGAGGGCGTAGAGCATATGCCCTATAAATGTAGTGCTGGATTTTTAACAATCGGAGTGGGTCGTAATATCGAGGAACGCGGATTGTCCGACGATGAGATCGACTACATCCTCAACAACGATGTCAACATCGCCACCGACGAACTGGTCAGAATGTTTGATTGGTACCCTGATCTTGATGAAGTGCGTCAACGTGTCGTGATTGACATGGTGTTTAACCTTGGGATGCCCCGCTTCCAACAATTTAAAAAGATGATCCAAGCTCTGGATGAAGGGGACTACAAAGAAGCCTCCATTCAGATGATTGACAGCCGTTGGGCATCTCAGGTAGGTGCTCGAGCAGAGCGTTTACGGGACATGATGGAGAGTGGTGAGGACTCGTCAGACTTTTAGCCGACTTCACCCCAGTTATTTCCTAGTTCCTGATCTACGCTACTTGGCACACGAAGATCAACGCACGTTTCCATAATCTCCTTGATCCGTGACGCTTGTTCCTTGGAACCTATACTAAAGCACAGTTCGTCGTGTACGGTCAGCAGAGGAACTAATCCCTCTTTGTAGCATTCAGCCATTGCTTTCTTCGTTTGATCCGCGGCAGAGCCTTGTATCAGCTTGTTAAGAGCTTTGTATGTAAATGCTCTACGAATGCCAGGACCATATTCCCGAATCGCATCCTCATGTTGCATTGGTTTGTTATAATCAAAACTTCTCGGTTCCCACATATCAAACCGGCATTTACGTCCTAACAATGTTCTAATCTGACCGTTCTTAGATGCTCGCTGAGATGCCATGTCAGCAATCCGTTTAACAAAAGGAACTCTGTCATGGTATGTGGCTAGTAGTTCTTTTGCGTCATCCTGACTGATATCTAGCGTGTTAGCTAACTTACCTCGACCCATGCCATACATGATTCCAAGGTTTACAGTCTTAGCTTCTTTACGCCCGATCCCTGCCATGTCTGCCACCATTTGATGGAAATCCACGTCAGTTGTTTTAAACGCTTCAACAATTTCTTCTACTCGCGGATCTTCATACTTATCTGCAAGCAAGGATGAGAAATGAACCAACAACCGCGGCTCTTGGCTCGAGTAGTCAAACGAGCCCCACTGTTCTCCTTCTTCAGGAATAAACAGCCCACGAATCGCAGCTTTGAGTTCAGGATCTCGAGCAGGAATCTGTTGTAGGTTTGGATTGCTGGAACTGAAACGTCCCGTTATCGTCCCACCATCATCAGAACGTAGTTGATTAAACTCACAGTGAATCCTCCCGTTATGCTGATATCGAAGGATAGAGTCAATAAACGTGCTGTTTGCTTTGTTTAATTCACGAAGTTTAAGAATCTGGGCCGCGATTTCGTGGTCACAGCCTTGCAAGAACGCTTTTGTAATCGAGGGTTGATTTGAGACCTCTGTGCGAGAGTAAGGGATTTGGTAATGGTCCAACACTGCGGACACGCTTGTTGCCACCCAGGGCTCGACCATAATTCCTGTTTTTGCTTTGATGTCATCTTTCAACTGCCTTTCTAGCTTTGCTAGATGTAGTTTAGTTCGCTCTGCCTTATCGAGATCTACGCGAACACCCTTTTCACGCATGTCGAGCATCATTGGGATTAGACTGCTTTCTAACTCAAATATCGATCCAAGTTCTTGCTTTTGAAGTTCTGTCTCAAAACAATTCCAAAGCTTCAGTGTCAATGCTGCATCTTGTTCTGCATATTGACCAACAAACTTAGCCGGTAGTTTCCACATCTCAGCCTTTGGATCAATGCCCCATCTCTTTGCCTCTTCGCGTAAAACCTTTTCATTCTTACGCTCGCCTAAGTAGTCCCGGCCTAAAGAATCAAGAGAAAAGCTAAACCGGTTTTCATTAATCAAGGGGGCGGCAATCATCGTATCGATAATTTTGCCCTCAACAGGCACCTCGGCCCATCGCAACCAGCCTAAGTCATATGTGGCATTGTGGAAAACTTTGGGGATATGTGGCGTAGCCATTTGTTTTTTCAGCCATTTCATAACTACATTTTGTGTCATGTTGCCGCCGCCAGCGTGTTTGATCGGGTAGTATCCAATAAAATCACCTGCCGCTACTGCCACTCCCACAATAAATCCATCGTTACGAACCCATCCAGGCCCTAGAGTCATAAGATTAGGGTCACAAGTTTCTAAATCGACTGCGATATACTTGGATTGAGAAAGGTCAGGAAAGACCTCGGGGGCAACCCAGTCGATCTCTGCCATGTCCATCTCCATGCGTTCGACCCAGTTGATTGTGCTTGTGTCTTTACTCTTCCTCATTCAGATGCTCCGCCAGTTCCTCTATTGACTCTAAGCTAGTACGGAACACAAAAATTGGGGTGTGCGTTCCCATATACGCCCCGTCGATATTAAACTCAAAGTATTCGACAGCTTCATCGTGATCCATGCCATCGCGCTCTACTAAGACTTCAATCATCTCCAAAGCGTCATATACAATTCGGTGCACTCGTGTATTGCCATCCCACACCTCTGCAACTCCCAAAATACAATCATCGAAACCTTCTGCTCTGATCATAGTGGATACCCGTAGTCAGTTTGTGCATCAATAATATGCAAGTTTTGTTTTGTTCGCGTAACGGCTGTGTAAAACACACGGTGCTCATCGTTTGGGTCATAAAGAAGTGTTTGGTACGGCATGTACCCCATGTCCAACATTAACACAATGTTTTGGTCTTCCCCGCCTTTCATGCGGTGAATAGTTGACAGTTTAATTTCTGGAGATAGTGGAATACCGTCGGCGTATCTACGACACAAAGCGTTCCAGTACACATGATCCTCATGGCTCAGATTTAACGCTTCTTGTGCAGGCATGTCCTTTGATGGGATTAAACCGTGGTTCTCAACTAAGTCCTCATATGTCAGTGGGATCATGGGATCGATTAGCTCCAAGGACTTTGCCTTACCACGCCGTACCCGGGCATTGTCTCCTTGTTTTGGCATCAGACTGTACATGTTAATCGCATCTTCAACAGACACTTTTTCTCCACGGCTAAGACGAGACCATGTCTTCATGCCATCAATTAATTCTTCATCGAACGATAGTTTTCCGTTTTTTAAGAACATTTGGCCATCTCGTTTTAACTCGTCAGCCATGTTGTTCAAACCTTTCACGGTTCTAGACATAACAGTCCACGAGCCCTCAGTCATATCCAAATTATCTATAGACATGTGGTGCTCAATGCTGCCTTCATCGTCTCGAGCACTCCACACCTTTGGCTCTCGACCCTCGATTCTTTGAGCTAATTCAGCAGACAGATCATGTATGATTCGAGGCGTTCGATACGACTGATTCAGAATACGCTTGTCTGAACATGCGTTTAACATCTTCTTAACATCAACCCCGGTGTATCTAAAAATTGCTTGATCGTCATCACCCGCGTAATACACGCGTTCAGCATGTCGGGCTAACACCTTAACCTGTTCCCACTGCAACGGTGTGAGATCCTGCGCTTCATCCACTATCAACAAATTAAGGTTTGGTCCAGTGTCCTGCATGACCATCTGCTCAATCATGTCGGTGAAATCGAACTTCCCCATTTCATTTTTGTAGTTGTGGTAGACCGTATTCAGTTTAACCAACAACTCCCAATGCATTTTGTAGTCGCCGTTTTCGTTGAACTCCTGCTCAAGTGTAATCATCCGCATCTTCGCACGTTGAATTAGGGTCAGATATTTGTTGCCTTCTTTCGCAGATAACAACATCTGTCCGTCATCGTCATAGACCTGACGATTATCGAACACCAGGCCCATCTCTAATCCAATCTGTTTTAAATCATAAACACTGATGATCTGATCTTTACGCATACCAAGCCACATGAATCCCATGCTGTGTAACGTGCGAAAGTACGGGGTGTCCTGCGCTGTTAAGCCTAGCTCTGCTCCAGCCCTTTCTCGGGCTTCCGCGATTGATTTTCGAGTAAAAGAAACAAAGCCAATCTTATCTGGGGCCACTCCCTCTTTCAGCGCATCCTTAACAATGTTGATTAGTGTGTGCGTTTTGCCACATCCTGGGGGACCAAAAATTAATTGTTCACTCATCGACGGGTTTCCTCCAACCAAGCCTCAACTTCACTCATTCTCCAACGAACCGCTGCATCTCCAATGTCATACGGTCTTGGTAACTTTCCTGCATCAACCCATCGATAAATAGTTGACGGAGCTACACCAAGGAATTCAGCAAGCTCTGACACTTTGAGCATTCGATCATTAGAAGGGTGCTTCATGGACATCCTCCACTGGCAAAACAATTTCGTCTTTTTTCACCTCTGGAATCCACCATACTCGAGTGTTTTTCCAAACGCCTTTATCGTCCTTGTAACGATAAAATCCGCTACACTTCTTGTTGTTGTTCATCTCTTCCAAACGCCTCTGCATTTGAGGTCTGGTTAAATGCGTAAACCCGTGATTTTTTAAATATTCCTGCAAACCTTTAATCTTAAAATAGGTCTTACCCTCGTCGGTCCACGGCTTACCCATCTCTAGTTCTTCTGGAGAACGTGCCTTGATTCTGGACGTACAAAAGTTTTCCACCAGTTCCTTAAACTGACCGCTAATAGTCAGTTCTTCTGGAACCTCAATCTCTGCGGCATCTTTTAACATGCTGTTAATTAAGATTTGCCAATCAGCGGACTTCATCAATGGGGGCATATATTTTGTTTGTTCCATACACGCTTCTTGAAACCTGAGCGGAATCTGTAACTGTTTGGTGTTCAGTTCCAATCGGTGCCCGTCGATATCTAAAAAGTACAAGCGCGGCTCAGACAATAAGATGGTCAGGCCACCGATATGCGGCATGTCCGCACTCGCTCCGTTGCCCACACCAAACTTTCTACTTTTACACAAAGGCTTATTGCAGTAACTGCACATGGGTTCTTCGTTACACTGGTAAAAGTAATCTTTCTTTTCGAGTTGTTTTTGTAACTGTACAATCTCAGACGCGGGAAGCTTCGGCTTGCAGTACTTTGAGTTTGCATCTTCAAACTTTTCTTGCCACTCGTCTGGATACTTCATCTTCAGGTAAAGGCCGAAGTTGAACATAACCTTATTGCGTACACCTTCCATTGCGCCTGTTGAAACGATGACTTGAAGGCATGGTGGACCGTCTACCATGAACTCCCGTTGCGTACCAAAATCCACTTTCTCTAAGTCGGACATCGAGACACGGTTGCTATCAATCCATTCTAAAAACTGATCAAGTTCAAGATCGTCCCCTGCCTTGTTTACGGCGTAACGAACCGTCTGTTCTGAGTCAAAATAAGGTAGATTGATAAAGTTTCCGACGTCCCCTCGGTCAGCCAGAATCTTGTCCTGCTTAGGGAATATTTCACAACCTGAGTGACCAATGGCCGAGGCTATTTCAGTTAAGTATTCTCTGATCTCTGCCGCTGGATACCAATCATCGAAAAAAATAAAAAGATGTGCCCCGCCTGACTTTGAACGGCACACAATCATTGGAATCTTCATTAAGTCTAGTTTACAAACCAGTTCTTTGTGGTCGATTGGATAGGTATCAATATCAATCGCAGCAAACTTACATTTATTTTCACGGTTAATTGGTATCGCGCCAAGACCTTGCTTCCCTTCTAAATGGTCTTTTACCTTTTGTTGAGCTACCTGTTCACGAACAACAAAGCTCTTCGCTTCCGTTTTACCGTTACGTCGCTGACTTCCAAGGGTTGTCTGTCCATGTGCGGCATCTGATCCTTCAAAAGCCGCCATGAATCTTTCTAATTGTGGCATGGCCTTACCCGTAAAATTGGGGGCTTTCGCCCCCTATCAATCAAAATAAAGCGTCTTGGTCTGCTTCACCTGGTTTTTGCTCTTCTGCGACATCTTGTGCCACAGCTCTTGCTTCACCAGACATGACTGATTTACGGAAGTTAACCGCTGCTTCAAGTATTTCTTTGTCTTCGACAAACCCTGCATTAGCCACTGACCAATTCATCCATGTACCTTGATCATTGGACTCTTCGACAGTGGTAAGCTGCCACATGGTTCCGAAGATTGGAGGAGAAACAAGAACACCTGTCTTCGGGTGTTTCACCGACAACATTTTGATTTGTGTCTTCCAACGACGGGACACCTTCAACTGCGATGATTTCATGTCAACGATGCCGAAGCTCGGGACACCATCCTCTACAACAATGCAATAATGTTGGTCAGACTTAACCAACTCATTGCCGTCAGGCAATATCTCTTTTGACCCCGTGCGCGTAGCGGCGATAACATCCGGGTCATCTTTTGCAAGTTCTCCTAAAAATCCACCGCCTGACTCTCGAGGCGTGAACTTCAGATACTTTGTTTCCTGATAGCACGGGATAACTGTAATGCCTTCTTCGCCTCCCCAATGCTGTCCGGTGACGGTGTTAAACACATCACCTGAAGAAGCCCCATCAATATAAGCTGGATCTCTCTTGTTAATTTGAGGTGAAAGGGCCTGGATAATGCGTATAAATGGGATCTGTAGATCTGAAGTCTCATAATCGAGTCCCTCGCCCTCATACATTGATAAAAGGTCGAGTACCTCTTCTGAAGGCAGGTTTGCCTCCGCTTTTGCTACTGCTTTGCTCATTACTATTTCCTCTTAATATTTGCGGTTCTAGCAACAAATGCCCCGAACAAATCGAGATCAATTGGCTGACCGTTTTCAACACGCTCACGCACGAACGCTTTTAACGTTGACGAATGAATGTGCGTCTTCGCCTCTGGATGAAGCCCTTGGTTTTCAAGATCAAGCATGATCTTGTTCGCTTCGTTATCCTCTCCGCGACCGAACGACAGAATTACATCGTTTTTGATGATGTCGTCAAGACCGTGATCTCGTAACCATTGATACGCTTCTTGTTTCCGATCCTGTGGAATCGAAGCAGAAACAAAGGGTTTGAGTGTGACGGATACTTCACCGACATCTAGTCGGTTGACATGCATCTCATCCATGACGGCGGGAATCGCTTCCATCGCTAGGCGATTTTTTTCTTGTTTGAGTTTTTTAATATGAAGCTCTGCCTGATCTATGTCGTTAACTACTGATTCGAGTTGACGCACAAGATTAGAAAGTGCTTTAGTCTTGTCTGTGTCAACTGACTCTAATTTGTCAGCCGCATCGAACACTTCTGTAAATAACTCGTTCATAAAGTATATCCTCTTCAGGTTAGAGTGAGTTTGTGTCTCTGAACATTTATGTTAATGTATCGGAGACGATGCAACAGTAGTGGAGGATTTTGTGTCTGTCAACTACCCTTTCAAAACAAAACCGTATAAGCATCAGCTTTATGCAATGCAACAGGCGGGAAACAAAGAAAAATTTGCTTTTTTCATGGAAATGGGAACAGGCAAATCGAAGACATTAATCGATAATCTTGGCGATCTGTTTTTACAAGGCGAAGTCAATTTTGCTTTGATAATCGCGCCCAAAGGAGTGTACCGGAACTGGGTAACCAAAGAGTTACCAGAACATATGTCTGATGACATACCTCACCGTGTAATTCGATGGGTTAGTGGTCCAAATAAAAAGCAACAAGAAGAAATGCGCTCTGTCCGTCATGAGTATAATGGGCTGACTGTGTTCGTGATGAACGTGGAGTCTTTTTCAACAAGTAAAGGACAAGCTGCCGGGGACTGGTTGGGTAAAAAATTTGGAACTAAAGGGCTTATTGCAATCGACGAAAGCACAACGATTAAAAATCCAAAAGCCAAGCGAACCAAATCTTTGCTCAAAGTAGCAAACCATTTTAAGTATCGAAGAATCCTGACGGGATCACCTGTCACGCGCTCGCCAATGGACTTGTTTAGTCAGTGCGAGTTTCTCGGCCCTCGGACCCTGGGGTTTGAAAGTTATTACGCGTACCAAGGCCGTTATGCTGTGGTTAACAAACGACAGTTCGGGCATCACTCCTTTCAACAAATCGTTGGATATCGACATCTAGAGGAGCTTACAAAGAAAGTGAACCAGTTTAGTTATCGAGTATTGAAAAAAGATTGTTTAGATCTGCCAGAAAAAACATACACGATCCGATATGTCTCCATGACTGAGGATCAACGCAAGATGTATGATGAACTACGTCATGAGGCGTTAACTTTGCTTGATAGTGGTGATTTAGTTACTGCGCAAAACGTCATGACACAAATGCTTCGGCTACAACAGGTGCTTTCGGGACATCTGATGACAGATGACGGGGAGTTGGTTGAACTACAAACCAAACGTCTTGAAGCTTTACTTGATGTAGTCGAAGAAAGTTCGGGCAAGATAATTATCTGGTCACGGTTCAGAAACGACATACAAAGAATAGGGAAACTTTTAGAGGAAAAGTATCCCTTGCAATCTGCATCGTATTATGGTGACACCCCCGACGATGAGCGGCAGGAGATTGTAACTCGGTTCCAAGACCCTGACTCGGGACTACGGTTCTTCATTGGTAACCCCGCAACCGCAGGCTACGGCCTAACGCTGACTGAAGCCAACACCGTGATCTACTATGCGAATGACTTCAACCTCGAAACACGAATACAGTCGGAGGATCGTTGTCATCGTATCGGGCAAACAAACCCAGTAACATATATCGATCTGATCACGGAAAACACGATTGATGAAAAGATCGTCAAGGCACTCCGAAACAAGATTGACCTCGGGGCTGTTGTGTTGGGGGAGGAGGCTCGAGAATGGCTGCAAATCAAACCGACAAAATGATGGAGATTTCATGGGAGTACTGTCAGGGCTTGTACACTCTTGAACAGGCAGTCGATAAAATGACGGGGCTTACGGGTTTAGACACAGACATCGCTGAAGTGTTTCTTCGCGGTTTAAATCGGGATAACATTGTTCGGGTAGATTTTAGTGAGAAAACTCGCAATGGCAGAGAAGCAAGGCGTACTATCGGTCCAGGCCCCAAAATATGAGCGGGGGTTTCTGACTCCTGAACAGGAAAAGAAAGTATCACTCCTTGGTTTAGGCGGTGCGGAAGGAATTGCAGAGCTTCTTAACCCATACCCAATGAACCTCCAGACCGGTGAACGCGAACTTGCGCCTCCCGGTTTGTTTGAAGCAATTGCTACCGGCGGTAAAGGTATAGCAGGAGCAATCAAAGACCCTGTCGGGACGTATGAAAAGGTTGCCCCTGCGCTCGAGCAGATGGGCGACCGCATGATGCAGGCTCCCGGCCTAGTTCCGGGGCAGATGGCTTTTGTTGATGGGGAACTCCGACCGCTGACTTCAGACGAAGTTGTTCAAGAACGTATCGACGCAGGCATGGATCCAACCGTTGCATTTACAGGCGCAGCACCTATTGCTGCCCGCACAGCTAGGGCCGGTCTTGCAGGTTTGGCCGCCGAACCTGGGACCTTGACAGCCTTCGGTGTCCCAGCAACAGCCGAAAAGCCTTTTGTGACGCGTGGCGCACAGTTCTTGGAAGATAAAGTCAAAGGCAACTTTGCCAAAAAAGATTTGTTAAACCAACTCAACGCTTCTGACCTGCCTCAAACTGACAAAATTATGTTAAAACAGGCTATCGATGCCGCACAAACAGATCAAAAAGGGCGTGTTAATCAGTTTTCACTTCGGGATGAATATCAAAAAATATCTCCAGAAAACCGTACAAGGATTGAGGTTGTAGAGCCTGGCGATGCGGGATACATCTATGGTTCATTTGATAATCTTACGGGTGATGATCTCGGTATTATTCAAATTGGGGTTGATGTTCTTCCAGTTGGTAAATACCTAGACGATGCCGTCTCGTCCGAAATAACAAAATTTACGTCTGTAGATCGATTTGACGAGCTTGACAAAATTAAAGAGAATAAAGTTCTCATTGATCAAGCTATTTTGGACAATCCAGAGCTACAATTTTTACAAAAATCTATCGATAAACTGCATAAACAAAAGCTTGACCTAGCTGATAAAGTCGTAGAAGAAAGACAGTTAGATTCATTAGTAAGTCTTTACAGGGGTTTGGGGAAAGGTGACCAAGACATAGTAAGCAAAGACTCTAGACTTACGAGTTTCCTAAACGAAAATCCTGAAATTACTAAGAAAATTATTACAAAACGGTCAGACGTGCTCGACTTTGAGTCCGATGGTTTTCCCCCGCAACGTATGGAGCACTATGACGGGCTTAGACAAGCCGCTCAATCTTTAAGAGAAAAAGGTTTTGACGGTTTTGATGAGTACAATCTTACACGTTATGACAAAGATGGAAATAAAATTTTTGGTTTTGAACATAGAGACAAAGTAACAGCCTATATCGGCCCAGATATTTTAGAATCCTCGCCAGAGGTGCTTTTACAGATTGAAAAAGAAGCAGAAGAACTTCTCTTTAAATATGCAGATCCCGATGTTCGGGAGTTTTTTGAAAACAAACCTAAACCTGTTGCAGATGAATTTTCGTTAGAAGTTGGGTCTGAGGGCTCCAAAGTTAGATATAGTCAACTTCGTCTTGCCTCGGCAGGCATATCAGAGCAACTGGCAAAAAGAAATAGAGCCATCCAAGATATAATCACCGCGGACGCCAAACAGATTGATCAAGAATTAATTAAAAAAGGGTTTAAGCCTGACGTATATCGTTCAGGGCAACACTCTGCATTAGAAATTAAAGATCCAGCTACCGCAACATTGTCTACGGCTCGTTATGCAGATGTAGACGCTACTCTTCCAGATGGAACTTCGGTAGAAGGAATGCATATCGCAGAACTTCAGTCAGATTATGCAGACGATCTTCGTAAACTTGGTCCTACTACCAAAACTGCGGCAATGGATGATATTGAAGCATTAGAACTTGAAGGAGAAGTCGTTTCTTTAGATTGGAAGATCGAAGATTCAAAAACACCAGATTTGCCTGAAGGTGATCCCTCGTTACTTGTTGAAAGAGAAGGCATACGAGGTAAACAGAAAAGACTTCAAGAAAGAGTTGAGAGGTACAGGACTGACGGTCGTAATGAAAATATGTATCAAGTTCCTGAGCTATACCCAGAAATGGGTGAGCGTGGTAATGCACAGCAAATAATAGAAATAATTGGTGCCACAATGGGGGCTGTGCAGCGGGGCAGAAACGCTATTTCTTTTCCTATTCCAGACGACATTGGAAGTAGTGTAGCTAAACCCTTGTATGATCCAAGTAAATTTAATAACAATGTTCGTGAAGCCGTTAAGCGAATGGGTAGGGGCTATCAAGCAACCTTAATAGAATTTACCGACAAAAATGGAAACGTTGTTAAACGTCCAGGAATCACTTGGTCGGAGGCAGAGCCTGCGATAGGTAAAGAAAGCATTGGCGGTGTGAAGATGTTTCAGGGCGGTGGAATCGTTAATGCCAAGCCACCGGTTCAGGGCAACTCAGGCATAGTAGATGTTATCAAGCAGTATCGTCGGGACGGGTTGATGGACTAAGCCGCTTACGCTCGTCCTCCCTTGCAATCTTTCCAACAAGCCTTGCAAACTCAGTCAACTCGGCAAGATTCGCAACAAAACCCCTACCGCTAATCTTTTCCATCTGTTCAGCAAAACCTTCTTTTCGGATCATCCCTGCTTTGTCAGCAAGCTCATAAATCAATTTGCTCATGCAAATCATTATGACACAAAAAAGGCGGCACTCAGGCCGCCTCGAAAAAAGTGGCGCGTTAAACACCATATGCCTGATTAACGATTACACTAATCTGCCGCGCAATCGATCTCTGCTCCCGTTCTGCCATTTCTCTTGCTTGGTTGTACGCTTCAAGAGGCAACGCAACCGTCTTAAACTCAGCTTTTGGCTTAGATGATTTTTTCTTAGATGACATATAAAATCCTCACTACTTATCAATTCCTCACATTGTAACTGTTTTTACCTGACGATACACACAATCACCCAACGCCATCTTTTCATTCCTGCGTGGAAGCGTGTACACCGCTTCTCGAAACTTGGCTTGCTTGCATGCAGCCAGTGTTTCAAACTGTGTTGGGTACACAAAAGTGTCGCAATGATGACCCCTGGGCGTGTTATCCAACACACAAATCAAAGCTACTAAGACGAACATTCTTCATCCCCCATATCTGGCACTTCATTTAGTTGCTCATCCCAAATATAGACGTATCTTTCGCCATGTTTTTTCATAAACTGCTCACGAGTAAGATAAATGCAGTCTTCCTGCATCTCGATTACCCAATCACCAACCTTGCTCATGCTCCAAACCTCTTCGCGTGAATGATGTGTGGAAAATTAAACGCTCGCTCATAGCGATAAGAATATCGAGAGACCATCTGCTCGATCACCCTGTACGTCTTCCCGAAATGATCTGCCGTCTCTTGCAGAGACTTGCCTCGGCTCCAGTAGGTCATGATCTCTTCGACCGTGGTGCCCTCATAGTGCTTTGGATGTGTCATTTTTCCCCCATTTATTTATCTCTTCTTCTAACTGTTTGCTATACAAACAGCCCTGCGGGCCTCGGCCCAGGGATTCTGCGGCCACCATATACTCGTCATGCGTGGCCACGTCTCCGCTGAAGTAAGCCTCTTCAGCCAGAAACGCGTACCACACTGCCGCACACTTTGTCGTTAACGCGCCAGTTATTTTGTCGCGCTCGACCTTCGGAGCCTTAGACATCTAATTCGACGCCCTCATAATCCGTCGATTTGATTACTGTGCAGATTGACGCGCTGTATACCTCCTCCAGTTGCAGCAATCTGTTGTATTGCTCCTCACACTCCATGTAAGTCTCATGTGCAAACCAATGATCCTCATACGTCGGCTCTGGTCCTTTCGACTCATGAACCTCAGTCCAAACTAAAAGAAACATCACTCCTCCCTTCGTTATATGCCGTGCTTAACATCACGACCAACTGCCACTTGTATCTATATTCAAGCTTCTCGAGCCGTACATCTTCACCGTGCTTCAATATCATTTTCCGCGCCTGTGAATAACTCGTCATGAACCACTGGGTCTTTTCCCCATCATTACGAACTTTATAAATGATCGGCATCTTCATCACTCTCTGTGTCAAAGTTAAGTTCAACTCTGTCATTAAGAGTTGCATCGACACTGTCAAGCGGCCAATGTTCGTTATCCATCATGTCGCAAATATGAACTGGCAAATTTTGCGGCAAGGATTGTAGTTGCTCCATCAGTTCTTTAACTGTCATGATTTTAACTCCCGCTTCTGGAACTCAGTCTTCATCTTTTCAAGCGCACTACCAAGTTGAATCATGTCGTCCATCGTGATGCAGTTGTGGTTGTTACAAACACTCTCACAAAGTGAAAAGTGCAGACTGTCCATTGCACGGATCGCTTCATCAAGTGCCTCGACACAACTCTTCGGCAGCCGATTCTCACGAATCGACTTCACCCGCTTGTTATGCTTCTCAGCATTCTCGTTATACGTTTTAATCCATTCTTCACTCATTGTTACTCTCCTCAAGAATATAAGAATCACAGAAGCCAACGGCCTCTCGTATTTCATCATCACGCAGACTCATTGCACGTTCGATAATTGCAAAACGAATCTCAGATGGTCGTAACGTTTCGCCACGCTCATCGTTCGCCACAATGCTAAACCCTACGTCAAACATGACGTTGTACTGTTTAGTCATCTTCGCCCCCAATCATTACTTCATGCTCCGTTTTTACGGTGACGTAATGCCACTCATAATCATCATGATCCTCATCGAATAATCCCTCTCTTTTGAGGTACTCCAAATGTTCCTCGGCTTCTTTTTCTGAGGCGTGTGAACTTAGATCACGGAACACCTCGTCTTTAATATTCAAAGCGTCTTTGGTATGGATAGAAATAACAGTCCCAACGTTCCTGCTTTCTACAATTTTGAAGTCTCTGATTCTGGATGAATCGGACAGGTTAAATCCGTCAATGAACGCCTTGGCTTCGCCGAATGTATCAACAGGCCAATCCAAATTGTTTTTACTGTTAGGCCATGTTCCTCTGACCCTATAAGTTGAAGCCATTACTTATCCTCCTTTGCATAGTCCATGTTAAAACCCAAACGCTCGCAGATAGAGATGACACCCTTTGGCAATTCGTAAACACCGTCATAATCCACCAAATGTGTACCATCGAACCACAGGCCGCCCGAACCACCTTCATCCCCGTACTGGGTATGCTCGAATCCGAGAGGTTCACCCTCTTCATCGACATACACAGTCCACGCGTCAGTTTCATACCGCCGCGTGGTCGCTGTTTCGATGAGCTTCAGCTCACCCTGATTCTCAACCGCATTGAGATCCATCTTTTTTCTCCTCAAGTTCTCTGCCGACTCATTCAAGTCACTCACTTTTATTCTCCTTAACGACAACTTTCATGGAACACCAATCAAAGTGCGGTTGGTGTTCATTGATAAAATCCGTGCATTGACCAACGATCTGCTTAATCATCTGAGAATCCCCAGAAGAGCAGGACAGAAAACCCTGCCCCGCTCTCTTCGCGTTAAATTCATCAATGCATTGATTCAAGTTTGCTGAACAACTGCCCACCTGTTGAACGTCAATCACGACTGTTACAGGTTTAGTGTCCATATCCATACTCCTCAAAATGCTCCAAACCACGGTCACGCACTGGCTCCGCTTGGAACACGCGCCACTGCTCATATGTCATTTGACTCAAATGCTGTGGACCTTCAGCCGATTCACCAAAGCCGTTGATCCACTCTGCCGCCTCATACCAATCGCAGAACACCCGACTGCCTTCCATCTCACACAGATCACAGTCACGCGCCCAGTAATAAAAGAAAATCGACTGCTTCAATTCCTTCTCACGGTGATACTCGTAATCCATCAGAATCTTGATTAGCCGTTTATGAAACTTAGGCTTCAACATCAACAGGTCGCCTGCATCTCGATCAAGCTCTGGGTCGTAATCCATCATCGACAGGTAAAAGTTAAATTCATTTAACACACCATCCCAACTGTACTCAGGTTGATAGTCATCATCGAACTGGAACCCGCCCAACTCTCCAATACGAACCTGATACAAATCTTTATCAGTAATGGATTCAAGAGCCGCGGCCCAGGGTTCTGAGCCAACCTCGACATCTCCAAAGTTTTCCGTATTCACAGACCACATATCAGTTAGGATAAGATCGTCGCGGTAGTCACGGAGCTTGCGTACAGGACCGCGGACCTTGGACCAAAGTGTTTTGTAATCCACACCGTCAAAAGAAAAGTCTGCCCCGAAAGAGGACATCAAATTAACAAAATCAGGATTAAGAGTAGCCATTTCAAAACCTCCAAATATAGTTACCCAAACGCATTATCATGTTATGTGATTCTATATGTCAAGCATTTATTTGTTAACGATTTGAGTTTTCTTTATAGGGCTGTGAAATTCATTTTTTTAAAAAGTTTTTTTTTTAAAATAATTTGGTGTTACAAGTGTTACAAGTGTTACGAAATCTCTGAGTTGCCCAGACAACGCGGTTTTCAGCCGTAACACTTCTTCCTGTTTTCGTAACGTTCGTAACACTTCTCTATATAGGAAAGTGGGTTTTAGACCTCTTTGTTTAACAAATGTTAGCTTTTTTGGCAGAATCCGTAACATCCGTTACATTTAGGAAGCTGATATGAACGATAAAGTTGTAACGAAAATTGAAGAACGTAACGACCGTAAATTAACTAATCGACAGCGAGAGTTTGCTAAATACTTTGTTGAAGGCATTTACTCGAATGCTGAGTGTGCAAGAAAGGCAGGATTCTCTCCTACCGTTGCTCATATTCAAGCATCAAAATTGATCAATGGCAGAGATTTTCCTCATGTGCTTGAGTACATTAAGGAACTTCGTGAAGAAAGGGAGCGTCGTTATGGCGTTACCTTAGTGGGCCAGATGAAACGTCTTGATGAGCTATCTCGAGCGGCTGAAGATGCCAACCAATTTTCTGCAGCGATTAACGCAGAAAAGATTAGGTCTGCTTTAGGTGGATTAACTATTGATCGTCGTGAGACCACCAATAAATTAGATGATCTGTCTAGAGCGGAAGTCATAGCAAGATTGATTGATCTACAGAAAAAGTATCCAACGGCTTTCATCGACGGAGAGTTCAAAGATGTCACGGGGACCGGAAGCGAACTTTTGGAACACAATTCGCAAAAATCTTCCAAAGGGTAGTCAAGCTTGGCGATTAGAAAACCGTGTTGCGGCAGGGATGCCTGACTGTTACATCATGATTGATGGCTATCCATTGTGGATTGAGTTGAAAGTAACAAAATCTAATAGCGTGAAGCTATCACCACAACAAATCGCTTGGCATATGGCTCATAGTCACGCAGGAGGCCATAGTTTGATCTTAGTTAAGCGGTCTACCACGGGATGCCTATTTTTATTTGAGGGCCGTGGAGCGCGGGACGTTGCCTCTCAGGGCCTGCTTTCGGAGGCTATTTTTTCTGGGGTCGGGGTTCGAGAAGCTATAGACGCGGCTATCGGGTCGGTTCGGGATCATTTCGGGGCCTTATTCGGGTCGGGTTCGGGTCGGGTTCGGGGATAGATAAACAAAAATTAAGCCCCCGCGAACGGGGGCTTGGGGTGACAGTAGTTGGAGGACTACTAAAACGGATTGTCCATGAAAAAGGCCCTAGTGTCTAGGGCCGTAGGCTTTTGGTTAAGCTTTAACTATCTTTTGTTTTTTGTCATACCGTATAAAGATGTTCGGCAAATTGTCCCGGATGCTCAAATAAGAACCGCTAACCGCGCACACAAAATCCTTTCCGGTGCGCCAATCAGCTAACGCTGCTTTTTTACTCTTATAGTCGCGCCCGTAGGCTGGTAGTACTGTCATGATGATACCCTCGCTATCAATTCTGGATTGTCGATAATAAAAGGCGAATCCGATTTTTTCGCCTCATGTCCTTTCACGCGTAACCCGATGACGTCATCGACGCGCTCGAGGTTCGCGATATCCGATAAATCGCCATCGTACACGTCACGCCCTAAAAACGTTTTAGGTAGTCCGCCGCGGAATACCGCGGTTATTGGGACGCGATGCGCTAAGGCTTTTTTAACCTGATTCTGGAATCCGTCCGCCATGGAATAAGAAAACATTAACCGATAATTACTAGGCGTTTTGCCTAATCGGTTGGCGCGTTTCGTGTAGTCATAAGAAAACAAGGCGCGAAACTCATCCGCAAAATCGAGATAGTTTTCCCAAGGAATATCTGAAAGAACATTTAACCGCGTTACCGGTACGACGTTTTGCCGGTCGCACAAATTGATAAAGTTGTGCAGTTCTCTTTTGAGCATAGCCAGAAACTTGTCTTGGTCTGAGTGCCATAGATTGGTTCGCGTTTGCCGTCCGTCGATAACATTCTGCATAATGCCGCGACCGCTCGAGCGCAAGCAATCATTCGCGCACTCTGCCAACCAACGTGCAGGACAAATAATGTCGTCAGGCATCAACGACAAGGAAAGGATGCGGATACTGGACCCGCCGATTAAGCTTTTTTCCGATTTCGCAACTTTGGTATTGGTTGCGTCGATTGATGATAAACGGGAAAACATAAAACCTCCAAATATTAGTTACCCTCGCATATTACATCACATTACATCACAACAAACAAGCTCTTTTTCGGTTCGGGTTCGGGTTCGGGTTCGGGTTCGGGTTCGGGTTCGGGTTCTATAAATAAAAAACACGCAAACGCGTGTTTTACTAATACTTAATCTAAAGACAAAGAACAAAGCAACAGATAAAAAAGAGGGCCTCCCGGCCCTCTCTGCTTACTCCTGCGTTAAATGTTGTTTATCATCTCGCGAACGCGCGCGTCTATTTCTTCTGGCATTTCAATTTCGTCATGCTCGAATGTGTTACAAGCGTTCATGTTCAAACCATAGAACCGTGCACACTGTGCAATGAACGGCATATGCTCAATGACCAAGGCGCGATTGTGCGTGTCCAAAGGCGCGAACGCACGATGGCATTCTGCAAGAGCCTGCTCGAGCTCATAATGGCGCGAGTCCGCGATGCCAGCATCGTAAAACAACTCTCTCAACTTATTCTCAAAACGATTATCTCTCATTTTAGTTCTCCAACTAAGACGGGCGGAATTGCCCGACCCTTTTATGATACATGATGCTACATAATGTTAAAGCTTTTTTCGGTTCGGGTTCGGGTCGGGCTTAATATTATATACATGGTGCGGTTCATCGTGAAC
>VMHT01139308.1_pt1 | contig 24473 bp, 25 predicted proteins | sample 4693611 | NCBI WGS metagenome assembly VMHT01 (sample SAMN12280063, study PRJNA550983) | marine metagenome | isolation source: seawater sampled from same location over 5 years 0.02-0.2 micron viral filtrate | place: USA: collected off the coast of southern California halfway between the port... ...
GTCGCTGCGATTGCAGTACCATTCCAAACACCAGTTGTGATTGTTCCTAAAGTAGTAATAGATGATTGTCCAACATAAGTTGATGCGATTGTAAGTGCGTTTGCAGATACAGTAATCTTATCTGCTGTTCCCACAACATCTATTGTATTACCAGTTTTTGTCAAACCATTACCAGCACTGATTTGTCCAGCACCAGAGAACTGTTCAAAAGTGATTGCAGTTGTGCCTAGTGTGATTGCACCATTAGTAGAAAGAACATAACCGTTGTCTGCATTTGCAGTACCTTCTTCAACAAAAGTAAATGCGCCGGCAGTAAGTTCAGAGGCAGCGTCTGCATCTGGTGTTCTTGTAAGAACAAATGCAGCAGAACCAGAACCTACGGTTGTTACTTTATAGAAACCATTTTGAGCACCAGTTGATTGGTCTTTAACAAGAACTCTGTCGTTTGTTGTTAGAGTTACACCATCAATTGAGATTGCACCGTTTGAACCAGCAGTGATTGTACCAGCACCGTTGTTATATGTTCCAGCGAGGTTTGCAGTTGTAGCAACTCTTACAGATGCTTTAACATCAAGTCCATTTGCAACACTATCAACGTATGTTTTGTTTACAAGTGAATCTGAACTAAAACCGGCACGCCCTTCATAACCAGAAGGAACTGTTACTGATCCTGTTCCATTTGGAGACAGTACCAAGTTACCGTTTGAGTTTGTTGTTGAGATTGTATTTGCATCAAGTGTGATATTATCTACATCTACAGAAGTCAATCCGTTCAAGTCTGTGATTGTACCACCAAGTGATGTGTCATCAGAACCGATTGTAATACCATCGTTTGCAAGTTTACTGTTTGCAATCGAACCAGCAAGTTGTGAGTTGGTGATTGTACCAGTAAGAGATGATGTTGGATAGTTTGTTGCATCTGACAAGTCGAATGCTGGTGTAGCATCTGTAGCACCAAGTGCAAGAGAAACCCCACCATAAGAAACTGTAGAGTTTGCAAGTTTACCATTTGCAATTGAACCAGCAAGTTTTGCGTTAGTTACAGAACCATCAACCAACTGTGAACCGTTGATTGTTTTGTTTGTTAGTGTGTCAGTTGAACTTGCAGTAATAAATCCACTGTTTGAGTTACTATAGTTTGCAAGGTCATCATCAACAACCAAGTCAACAGTACCATCACTATCTTGATATGTGGCAGTTATACGAGTCTCTGTATTAGATGAGAACATGGCACCAGCAATGTCTTGTACTCTTTCTGCATTTACTGTTACGTCACCAGAAGTTACAGTAAAGTCTGTTCCATCAAATGTTGCAACACCAGCGTTTGTCTCTGTAGCAAGTTCTGCTGCGATTGTGATTGTATCATTAGAAACAGTTGTGTCAATACCAGCACCACCAGTGAATGTTAGTGTTCCACTTGTACTAAATGAGTCGTCAGAACCACTGTCAGCAGCAAGTGTAAATGAGGTTGAGATTGCGGCAAATGATAATGCACCAGAACCGTCTGTTTTTAGAAATTCATTTGCGTTTCCATCAGCAGTTGGTAGGGTAAATGTTACGTTACCGCCAAGAGCATTGGGCGCTTTCAGTCCAACAAAGTGTGTACCATTGTTAGTACCTTCATTGAGTTTAATTTGTCCACCTGTTGTTGCATGATTGCCAACAAGTATCTCATCTATTGCTTTATTACTGTCAACAAGGACAGCAGAACTAGCAGTCAGAGTTCCAGCAGTGTGGTCGATTAGATCATTATAATACTTACCCCCGATAACCTTTACTGTTGAACCATCACCAATGTAGAATTTCTCGTTGCCGTGGGTATAGGCGAGTTCACCATCTGCGAGGGCGCCAGGAGCGGTACTACCAGTAGACCTTTTAATTTGTAATGTTAGTGCCATTTTACTTTCTTCCTATGTGTTAAAAACTTCCACCACTCAATACGAGATTTCCAGTGGTTGTATCAAGTTCATTTCGAGCAGTCCATTTTCCAGTAGATGATCTATATTGAAGCAGAGAACCATCTTGTACTGAAAAAGATGTTGTGTCAACATCTGCTAATCCAGATAACTGAATAGTTGATGCTCCCACAATTGTTCCAGAGTCCCCTTTTGGGCCCGGCACAGTTACACGAGTTACTTGTGGTTGGTTTCCTTGCGATACAGAACCAACTACCGTTCTTGCTGTATTTACTGTTGCTGTGATTGCCATAGTTTTACCTTGATACGCTTGGGTTTACAGTTGCAATACCTTCAACCACTCTTGTTTTATTACCAGACGAATCGGTTATGACTAGATCATAAACGTAACGTCCAGATTCAAGAGCAGTGGTTTGTGTGTCTGTTAGTGAAATTGTGATTTGACCAGATGTTCGTGGAGATACAAAAGCGTTTGTAAAAGTTACAGCAGTTGATGATTGGTAAGTTTTACGAATCATCGCAAGTGCAGTGTAACCTGTCAAATCAAGTGCAGAACCAGTAGCATCATTGATTGTCACTGTCGTAGTGAAATCAGCACCTTGGTCTATGAATAAATTAGAAATAGTTGCCATCGAACACAGTCTCCTTTGTTCTATTTATAAGGATTGTGTGTTAGATATTTTGAAAATTAGTTTGATTCTAGATCAGTTATACGAGCTTCTAATTCTTGAATTGTCTTTATGAGTAGAGGCACAAGCTTGCCTTGGTCGATTCCTTGATAGACAGGGTTGCCTTCATCATCTACTTCATTGTGTGTGCCAGTGATTGCTTCTGGAACAATTGACTGCACCTCGTGTGCCAAGAAACCATCGACTGTAGTATCTGCGTCAGCGATAAAGTTAAAGCGAACAGGGTTGAGTTGCTTTAAGCGTGTGGTTGCATCCCAATCAGCCGTTACGTTTTCTTTTAGGCGGTAGTCTGATGAGGTGTTGTAGGCGGTTGCCGAGTTGCTGTAGGTAATTGACCCTACCTGTGATGCTGAATGCCAAAACTTAACAGCAGAAGTATTACCACTGTATGTTTTACCAATATTCATCACTCCAATATGGTCAGAAGTTCTTACTAGTTCAAATCCAGCATATCCTGTACCAATGGCACCTGTTGTTCCAATCCGAACATGAGTTTGTTCATTATTGGGGTTAATCATCCAATAAATGTTCTCATGGATTTGTAATCTGGTTTTGTTAGCAGTTTGATCTCTGATAACATACCAACCATTATTTACGCCCGTTTCAGAAATTCTGTGTGCCCATTGTCTACCGCCACCAGAAGTACATTCTAGTAAGATGTTGATACCACTGGCATTATTTTGTCCAGTGCTGTTAATATGAAGTCTACCATCTACACTACTACTTTCAGCTATACCCACATGGCCACTGCTGTCGATACGCATACGTTCAGCACCCGCCACAGTGAACCGCATATTGTTTCCACTATGACTATACGCAATTCTTCCAACATCGTTATCAGAAGCATCTCCAAAAAAGATAGATTGGAAGTTACTGTCGCTGCCAAGGAACTGAAGCGAGTCGCCGTTTCCATCGCTATCTTCAATAATTAAAGCAGCACGTGATTGTGGTGTACCGCCAGATGCACCAGAATAAAGGTGCAATTTATTTGAAGGACTCTCTGTGCCAACGCCCAGTTTACCAGATTTAAGAGTCATAGTAGTTGCACCAGCAGCATTACTAAATCGTAAATCATCTGCTCCACCACCACCAATTTGTCCAGCAATATTGCCACCCCTTTTAATAGTCAACCTATACTGATTGGGCCCATTGAAATTAAATCTAGTATCTCCAGAATCAGTTCCATGAGTCACAGAACCAACTAAGGTGCTTGTCGCACTAGCAGTAAGAGCTCCAGTAGATGTGGTTGTACCAGCGATTGTAATATTATTTGCAAGTTTATCGCCAGTAACAGCATCAGCAGCAATTTGTGTTGTTCCTACAACACCAGTACCTATCGCATCTGTACCAACTGAATCAGTTGCAAGTTTAACATCCGTAATAGCACCATTAGCAATCTTTGCAGTTGTTACGGCATTATTTGTGAGTTCAGATACAGTAACAGAATTAGCTGCAAGATCGTCAGCAACAATAACGTCTACGCCAATCTTTGCCGAGGTGATAGCATCATCGTTAATTCCGTCTGTTTTGATTCTTGAAATTGGCATTTGCGTTCTCTCTGTTTCTCTTTATTTAGTCTGCATCTTCAATTGTTAAGTCGCCGTCTGCAACTTGTTTTAGAATTTCAACATAGTGTATATTTGCTGGGTCTGTAGGCACTGACATCTCTTGTCCATCAATGTTGGCAAGTATCATTACCTTATCTTCAGTAAAATATTTTGCTGATGTAATTTTCATTTCATACATTTTTTAGAACTCCGCTGATAATGTTTCTGTTCTATTAGAAATATGTGTTATTCCAGCACCTGCTGATTCAACTGATAAAATAGCATTACCTGGCGTGGTGCCCAATCTAAAACCAGAATATGTTGAAACACCGCTTCTAACATTAGTAGAGTTTCCAGTTACAGTTATAGCACTTGTTGGTGATGCCCTCATTGTTACTGGTAGTGATACCATGTTTTCTACTCTAGTAAATCCAGTAGAAGCATAACCTCTAATATTTAATCCAGCATGGACTTGAAAATAGCGTTGACATCTAGCAAAATTAGTACTAGCATCAGTTGTCTCAAACGCTGTTGCGTGTTCGCCAATCTCTAACTGGGCACGTTCTACTTGAAAGTTATTGTTTGCATCAGTTCCAGATGTACCAGTATGATTAACATTCACACCAATAACTCTGATGTTTTGAGCACACACACTACTTGTAGTACAAGTGAATCTTTGTAAACTTGTAGTAAGAGAACTAGTAATATCTTCTGTTACCAAAACTTGTCTTGTTCCAGTATTAATAGTACCCTCTGCATCTGTTCTTGTTACAATCTGTAATGTTAAACTACCAGTAAATGCAGAACCCTTTTTAACATCAATAGAGAATGTTACCTTTTTACCTCTACATTGAGCAGCATCTCTTGTTTCAAGAGTTTGTGCGATTGAACTAAAAGTATTTGCTGTACCATCATTGTGTGCAACTCTTAGTGCAAATCTTCCACTATTGTGAGTTGCATTCTCTGCTTGTTGTTGAGTTAAGGCGTGTTGGTTTCCCCAACCATACCATCTATCACAAGCGTATTGATTAACTGTTCCAGATGTGCCTCTTTGCCATTCTTGGAAGTCGCCGTTGATAAGTAAATTTCTATGTCCAAGTGTAACCGTACTTGCAATCTTATCTTCTGTAACGGCATCAGCAGCAAGCTTTGCTCCAGAAACCGCCCCAGCAGCAAGTTTTGCAGTAGAAACAGAACCGTCAGCAATATCAGATGCTATAACTGTATTGTCTGGTATCGCTCTTGAGTTTAGTTTAATGAGTGCCATTGTAGGTTTCCTTACTCTGTTGCAGTATCAACTAATTTCAGAGTGTATGCTTGAGTAACTTGTGCATCAGCACCAGTTGCGATTGCGATACCATTTGCATTGCAATGTGCGACTAGTTTTGCGATAATCTCTTCTTGTGCTTGACGAGCACGATTATGAATTACATTATCACACCAATCTTGAACTGAATAAGCAGCATACTCAAGACACTTTACCTGTGTATCTGATACTGTCACCTTAATCTCTGCCATTATATTCTCCTGTTTAATTAAATCTATTTACTAGGATACTTTGATTACCCAGATTTTAGTTCTGTTTGCATTGATGGTCTTAGTTGTAGAACAGTATGCTATCCATGTAAAATAATCGTTTGCAGCCATTGAAAATGGTACAGAATATCCGTTAGCACTAGCATCAACTATATCTAAAAAACTGTCGTTTCCATAAGCAGCACCATTCTTCAAAATTCCAAAATGCAATCCAGTTGTACCACTAGCTTGATAAAAACCACCAGCAAGATAAATTCCAGCAGTTGGAACTGTATATCTATTGTTAGTATTATCCCAATTACTACCAACATCTAAGTTGTTATTCCAACCAGTTACTTGTGTTGTTGAAGCGCCGACAGATTGATTACCAACTTTGAACGCCATAAACGCTGGTTGGTTTGGCATAGTTATATGACCAGAATTATTAATAACTAATCTTTGTGTTCCGTTAGTTCCAATATGTGTTTCTTGGTTTCCGTTGTATGTGCCTACAAACAAACGCTGAGTAGATGAAGCATTATCAAGAAGAATACCGCCTTCACCTTGATTGTCATCTCTTTTTAGGTGAACTTCTGGAACTGCCCTACGAACTGTAATACCAGTTCCGAATCTTCCAGTTACAGTATTCCCAGAAGTATTAACTCCAACTTGTCCATTTGTTGTAATATTACCAGTTATACTTTCATTTCCAGTATTTGTGGATGCTGGTGTGGTTACACCATTTGTTCCGTCTAAAGTAATTGCCATTATACTACCACCAATCTTGCACCAGAGGAAATGGTGAGGGTGACACCACTATTCACTGTGATAGGCCCAGCAGTTACAGCGTTCTTATCAGCAGCAAGAGTATAGTCTACTGTCATAGTCTGATCATTGGTAAAGAAAACAGCATCAGAACCGCCTCCGTCAATGTTCTCTATAACTTGTGATTGTACTTTAGATAGTGGCATCACTTATCCCCTTTAAGTTTTTTTATTCTTCTTCTTCTTGCACCTGTTCTGCTAGATGAGCAGCATAGGCAGTTTTGACTGCATCAGTATGAAACTGTGCAACCATTGCTTTTACGTCTGCACTTTCTCCAGATGAATCTGAGTCTGGTGCAACAGTGTGTCTATGGAAACTTCTTGAAAGTTCCACACCATCTTCTTCAATAACAGTAGCGGTTCTCACTTGAATATGCTTGAACTCGCCTACTACTTCAATTTTATCTTCTTCTATACGTTTTGTAATCGCCATTATTTTTCTCCTTTTGTCCGCCCCTAGCATCCACTAGAGGTATAAAGTTATTTATTCTGTCATAACAGCAGCATCAGATATTTTCTTTGCGGTATCAACTACCTCTAAGGTATATGCTTGAGTGATTTGTGCTTCAACACCAGTAGCAAGAGCAATATCATTTGCATTGCAATGTGTAACCAGTTTAGCAATAATTTCTTCTTGTGCAATACGAGCACGTTCGTGAATTACATTATCACACCAATCTTGTACCGAATAAGCAGCATACTCAAGACACTTTACTTGTGTATCTGATACTGTTACTTTAATTTCCGCCATTATATTCTCCTATTTGAACTATTTATCCTACTAGATAACCAGTATAACCATTATGATAGTTTCCAGTTCCATACCATGTTGAACTACCAGATTCTATGTCTACATAATCATTTGCACTCAACTTGAGCGCAAAGGCAAGACAGTAAGAAATATGACTTGCATCATTCGTAGCAATTGGAAATAAGTCTGATTGAAAAGTTCCGTTAATTCTTACTCTGTGTAATGAAGTGTCTGTTGGACTAGAAGTGATAGACCCCAATACGTTAAATTGATATACTCCATTAACTGGAGCAGTAAATCTTCCATTTGAACTGTTATAATGACTACCAACATTTTGAATGACAGTATTCCATATAATAATCTGAGCACTTGTCAAACTACCATTAGTTTTTTGAACTCTAAAATATGGCGTGCCTGCAGCGGTAACTCTACCAGCAGAGTCAATGTTCATACTCAAACCGTCATTCGTATAAAATTCTATTGAATTGCTGTCACCAGAAAAACCAGACTGAATTCTCATTCTGTTTGAATAACTAGTAATGGTATTGTACATTGTATTTCCATCAGCACTTTTACCAATCACCATAGTAGCAGTGTTATCAGATGAACGACCAAGTATATCAATACCACCAGCACCGCTATCTGCTTGTACTGCTAAAGGATTACCACCAGCAGCTGTTCCAATACCTACATTACCAGTTAATGCACTGGTGCCAGTAACAGCAAGGTTTCCAGCAATAGTTGGATTGTTTTCAATTTTTGCACCAGTAATGGCATCATCAGCAATCTTTGCAGTTGTTACAGCATTACTTGCAAGTTCTGTTGTATTAACAACTCCTGCAGCAATCTTTGCAGCAGTCACAGCATCGTTTGCCAACTGACTTGTATTAACAGAACCAGCACTAGGTACACCAATATCCAGTGTATCACCAAGTGCAATAATAAAGTCAATAACGTCATTACTTGTCAATGCAGAGTCAAATATAATCTGTGAACCACTGACCGTGAATGAATCTTGTGGAGCTTGAATAACACCATTAAGTGAAACCAACAAGTGGTTAGCACTCTGAGGAGAGTATGCACCACTATCTAGTGTCAAGTTATAAGTAGCAGTAGCAGAAGTTGTTATTGCGTCTAACTTTGAATATGCACCAGCCTGTGGTTGTTTTCCGATAAATGGCATATTATTGTTTCCTAATCTTGTTCATATTATTTATGAGTCAGTTGTATACGTTATGGTGAAATAGTGATTTACTAATGAACCAGATGTTCCACTGTATACCCAAGCAATCCAACTATTACCAGAAAATATTCTTTCTTTTCTTGTAGTGTGAGAGTCGTGTCCTACTGTACCAAAACCACCATCGCAATTTGGTACAAAAGGTAATCCGCCTAACTGCATACTAGTTCCATCATTTCTTGCCTGAAGTCTTAAAATGCAATGAACAAGACTGCCAACCTTAACATATTTTGCCCCTTGAACTACTTCTTCTGGACTACCAGCAGGAAATCCAGTATCGTATGTTGGAGTCCAAGTGCCTTCTTCATAATCGTCAAGGGCGTTTGCAGCAGTATAACCTAATGCACCAAATGTAACTGAACCACTAGTTCCCACACACACATGGATACCAGCGTTATTTGCATTTTGAATATTTGCCCGATTTGTACCAGCTCCAGAACCAGAGTAGAAACCCATCATTCCACCTAAGTTACCAGAGTTAGTATCATTAATCTGCATACCATTTGTAACAGCAGAACTAAAATTAACACCTAATGGAGTTCCACCAGCACCAAGACTTCTTCCACCTAAATTTATTGAGTTTGCAGTTGCATTACCAGATGCAGTTAGATCAGTACTTACTGTAATACTACCAGAACCACTAACAGTTGATAAGGTATCTGTTTTTAATGTACTCATTCTGGTTTCTCCGGCCAGCTAAATCCATCATCTTCTGTGGATTGATATGTTTTAGTTATGTCTTTAAGGGCAGTTCTATATGTTACCCACGCTGTCTTTTTTGAATCAGTTAGAGAACTATCTGCTGATTGTGTCCAATCACATTCTGCGAGTTTTTGATTTCTCATTTTTCTAAGATGTTCTAATTGTTGAGCAGGAATAGTTGCGTGTAAATCTTTGAAGAACTTACACTCATCTTCTGTCAATGCAACGTATGTTAGTTCTTTACCGTCATGCACAGCAGACGGTTTGTATTCAACTCCGTCAAGGGTTGCAACTTTTGTTTCACTATTTACTGAATATGCCATTATATTATCCCCCTAAACTTCCAGACGTTTTCATACCAAAAACTGTTAAATCAACTTCTGTCATATTACCGCCGCTAGGATAAACTTTAATTCCAGAAATATCTGAAAACCCAGCGTTATACTTAAAACCAAAAGTAGTAACACCGATATGTGTATTTTGATCATGTGTGTGAATATGTCCAAATCCATATGCGAGTGAGGGTATTAACGTCATATCTACAAAATTAGATGTGCCAGTTGAAGTATGAACAAGAATATAAGCAGCGTTATGGTTCAGGCCTGAACCATTATTGAAGTTGCCGTCAGACAAGTAACCACTGTTTCCACTATGATATGTTGAACCACTTATGTCTGTTCCAGTTCCAGTAACCCATCTAAGTTGCATATTTGCATTACCAGTTGTCTGTGAACCACCTATCTTTCCAATAACCTTGTAGTATTGGTAAGGCCCATTGAGAATACTGTGAAACATCATTTGTGGTGCTGTATTAGCAGCAATACTCACATCAGTTAATTTATTCCAAGTACCAAGTGTCTGGTCTAACTTAGCATACTCTACAGCACCAGAACCAATCATTCCAGCAACAACAGTTCCACTGTCACCTGTTGTCACAACATTTCCAGTAACATCTGGAATAGTCAAAGTGCGATCAGTATTAGTGTTTGGAGCAGTAATAGTTACTGTTCCATTTCCACTTGCATTCGGTGTCAGTGCAATTTTACTCATTAAATCTTTCCTATAATCTTATTTATTATGCGTTTCTATATGTTATTGTAAACATAAAATCACTTTGGTCTTGAACGTCACCTTGAGTTGCCTCATGGACTGCACCACTACCAGACAAACACCATAATCTTAAATGGTCGCCGTTCGGATTTATAATCAAATATTGCATGAAGTCACCATCCATAGGTGCTCCACTATTCATACTATTCATCCATACAGAACCAGCGGCGTATGAACTGCCAGAATTAATATTTGTAAACGGCAACGATGCAATTCTAATTGCACCATTTGCAGTACCTCTTGTTGCAAGTTTAATATAACCTTGAATATGAACTAGTGTACCTATTTTTACATAGTGTCCAGTTGCACCACTAGTGGTGTGATTTCCGTTACTGTTAGTAAAACTAAATGTTGGAGTAAATGTGCCTTCTTCATAATCGTCAAGAAGATTAGATGCAGATGCATTAATACCATTTCCAATCGCAACACCATTGGGAACAGCCATTGAACCATTACTGAATATTCTAACTTTTTCAGAATTTGTTCCAGAGTTCATAGTGAAGAATGAAAGTATCCCACTCTCAGCGCCCGAAGTACCATTTGTCATCGAACCATCAATAGATGCAATATTTACTGGTGTTCCATTACTTCCTTTGAATCGTACCATTGCACCACCAGCGCCACTACCACCAGTGCTACTTGACTCAACCTCAAATAAACTATTTCCGTTTAGATTATGAAATTTATATCTTGCAGACGCCCCATTATTTACTTGAACAATATTACTGCCTGGAAATGAAATAGATGTATCAGTGTCAGCGCTTCCAGCAACAGAAGGCGTTATAAGTTGTGTTGGAATTGTGAGTGTATCTGAAATCTTATCACTTGTAACGGCATTATCAGCAATCTTTGCAGTTGTTACAGCACTGTTATTAATCTTTGCAGTTCCGATAGATAAGTCTGGTGGAATGACAGAACTTTCAACTGTACCAGCAATGTGTAGGACATAAAAGTTTACACCAGTTGCCGGTGCAGCACTCATTGTTAAAGTTGTTCCACTAACAGTATAAGCATCAGTAGGTTCTTGGCGAACATTACCTACATAGACAGCAATATCAGTTACAGTTGCAACTTGCTTTGATAACGTAAATACTGTGGTTGAACCGTTTCCTGTAAAATCATCTTTAACGATTGTAGCAAAACCAGCGGTTGGATTTTTTCCTATAAATGGCATATTATATCACCCTTATGACTTTTCCATGAGACCCATTACTACATCAATAGCAGAACCAGTTCCCGCTTTGACTTTGAGGATGTCTCCCGCCTCTAAAATATATTTTTGTCCAGCAAGTGTTTCCAGTGTAGTATTTGCTGGAATACTTACACTTTCTAAAAGTTGAAATGTAGCATTAGAAGCAGAACTATCTGTAAACTGAACCTGTACTGTTACAGCACTAGTTGTCTTGTTTGCAATTGCAAGTCCAAGAACAACAGTCTGTGTACTAGAAGGGCAAGTATACAAAGTTGCATATGAACTATTGGATACGTTTGCTGCTGCTGCATTTTTGAATGTGTTCGCCATTTTTCTTTCCTATGTTATCCTAAAGCAATTGCCAATGCAGTTGCATCATCTTCTGCTTGGTCAAATACTCCTTGTTGAACCTTTGCAACTGTGATAGTATTATCTGCAACACTATTTAGTGTGTTAATATTATTAAGTTGATAAACTTGAATATTATTTGTTCCACTTGGGGGAGCGGCAGAAAATGTTATTGTCTGTCCACTAACAGTAAATGCATATGAAGAACCCTCTCTCTGATAGACGTTATCTACGAATACCATGAAGTTTCTTGCATCGTTAGATACTGGTGTTCTTGTAAGAGTAAATGCAGTAGTAGAACCATTACCATTAAATTCATCCACAAAGGATTCAGATTGAGAAACAGATGCCTGTAGTAGTTGTCTACCCATATATGTGATAAAGACTCTACCACCATTATCTGGTGCTTCAGAGAAGTTAATAACTCCCTGTCCAGTAGAACTAGAAACGGTATACGAATGGTCTGGCTCTTGGATAACACCATCCAAAGAGACCAACAGTTGTGAAGATGTTGCCACTGGATGATCTAGATTGAATTGTGTAGTCGCACCATCACCAGCAAGTACCTGTTTATCAAATACTCCGTAGGACGGTTCTGCTCCAATATAGTTACTCATATCATTCTACCTTTGTTTATCATACTCTTATTTATTCTGCTGTATAATCTTTACCAGCAGTGATAGCAGCATTAACTGCTGTCATATTTTCAGTAGTCCAAAAATCCTTTGCTACCATCAATTCCAGATGTTCAACATTTCTGTCTACGCATTTCTGCTTATCTGCTGCATCGTCATCTGCCATAGTGTCGCCAGCGATGATAGCATTGATGAGGTCAACGCTGTGACCCATTGCGGTGTAGTTCTGTGCGATTTCTTCTTTTGTTAGTTCGTCCATTTTATTCTCCTATGTGTTAGGACTCAAGCGCCTCTACTTTAGACTCAAGTGTTTCAATTCGTGTCATAGCTTCTTGTAGTGCTTTAAGTGCTTTCATGTAGAGGATGCTATACTTAACACTCTTACGAGTTTCCTCATCTGGATTGTTTACAACATCGTAAACTGTGGCATCTTCAGTAAGTCCACCCATACCAGATTCTTCAAGTTCTTGTGCAACAACTCCTAGTTCTTTTTGTGTTTCACCTAAACGATTATACTTACGAACTTGAACTGCTTTTATGTCATCCCACTGAGATGTAGCATCAGTAATGTTTTCTTTTAAGCGAGCGTCCGACAGAGAACCATAACTGTTGTTACTATTTACAACATTACCACTATCTCGCACCGCAAACTTTTGTGCAACACCGTGAATGTCGGCACGGATGTGGTTATAGGTGCTGTTTGTGGTGTTAGTGTTTGAACCAACTAGCAAAACAATGTTGGTGTAAGAATAGCTTGTGGAACGAGCATCAACAGCAACACTATTATCTGGTTGCTGGGCTATAAACTGTGCGCCACCATTTGGGTCTAGGTTAGCACCAACTCCGCACTTACCAGAGGCAGTTAATAGCATTCTAGGATTGCCATCACCATCAGACAGAACGATTTGGTTGCTGAGTGAGCGAATGTCTAACCCGCCGGCATTACCACTATAGCGTCCAAGGATAGAGTTGCGAGTCCCTGTAGTCATAGAATAACCAGAAGCCTCGCCGACATAGGTATTTTGGTCGCCAGACGATTGAGTCGCTCCACTTCTTGCACCAAGAAAAGTATTGTAACTTCCAGTTGAAGCGTTACCTGCTGCTTGTCCAATGCCGGTGCTGTTGTTGTTAGTTGTTATAGTCTGAAGCGCACCTTGGCCCACCGCAGTATTCTCGCCGCCTGTAGTAGCATTATAAAGCGCACTGCGGCCCACAGCGGTATTGTTACTAGCAGTTGTGTTTTGACGAAGTGCCTGAGTGCCGACAGCTGTCAACGCTGCTCCAGTAGTATTTGTAAATAGAGCGGTTCTGCCAAGAGCGGTATTATTTGACGCTGTAGTATTGGAACGCAGAGCATTGTCGCCAAATGCTACATTTTCAGCTCCAGTAGTATTAGATAAAAGAGAATTGTAGCCGAACGCCGTATTTTCGGAAGCGGTAGTGTTCGCTTGCATCGAAGCATAGCCCATAGCAGTATTGGCGGCCCCTGTAGTGTTATTCAACAGAGCGTTTACGCCCAACGCATTGTTGCCACTAGCTGTTGTGTTTGCATTCAAAGCGGATGTTCCAACAGATACGTTGCTCCCGCCGGTTGAATTTGTTCTTAAAGCATTTTTGCCCACTGCTGTATTACTAGATCCAGTGGTGTTTCCACCCATAGATTGCGAGCCCAAAGAAGTATTGTTATTGCCGGAAGTATTTGCATCTAAACTATTCCAACCAACAGCAGTATTTTCTTGACCGCCCTCGTTCTCACCAAGGGCAGCTTCGCCTACTGCTACGTTATAACCACCAGACAACGAACCATCATCCAGCGCACCATTACCTAAAGCAGTATTATCTGTACCTGTTGGATAATTGCCATCTAACTTGATAGTACCAGCACTTGCATCGAAATTTCCAGCGATTGTAACATTGTTTTCTAGTTTCGCACTTGTTACTGCATCATCAGCAATCTTTGCCGTAGTAACTGAGTTACTGGCAATGTCAGTTGCATCAATAGTAACGTCACCGTTAAGAAGTTCTGCGATATTTTTTGATTTACTTGCCATTATAGTTGATACCTTACCATTATTTCTGATGCATTAACAGGAGCGAATGTGAATGTAATTGTAGTACCACTAATACCATAATCAGTAGTAGGTTTCAAACACACACCATTGTAATATACAAAAGCATTATTCGCTGTGACACCAGCATTTGTTAAAGTGAATGCAGTAGCAGAACCATCCCCTGTCAGATTGTCTATTTGAAAATCTGGGCCTCTGCGAATAACACCACGCACACCCAAATGTTTTACTTCAATCTCTGCACTAGCATCTGGTGCAGAACTAAATGTTAAAGTTGCTCCAGATACATTATAGTTAGTCGAAACCTTTTGTACGATACCATCAACAATCACAAGAATTGAGTTTGCATGAGGAGGCGTTTCTGTAAGTGTGTATGCAGTCGCTGAACCATTACCTGTGAATGAATCTGTAGTAATATTCTTTAGTCCAGAAGCAAGTTGTGTTGAAGTAACAGAACCAGCAGGAGGCGCCATATTGTAGTTACCAATACCTCTATGTACAACATAGATAGAAGCGTTGGTAGCAGGCGCTTCTGAGAACTTCAAAATCTTTGGTTGGTTATTTGAATCCTCGTGAACAGTATATGCCACATCTGGTTCTTGAACCACGTTATCCAAAACGACCAAGAGGTTCTCTGCATTAGCGCCAGGCACATCAACAGATAATGCTATCGCATTTGTATGAGTTGCATACGCTCCAGTTACATTACCAAAGTTAGACCCATTAAAATCTTCCTTTGGAAAACTGGGCGAAATCTGATTAATGTATGGAACACCAATATAGTTAGACATTTAATCCACCCCTTATGTTACATCTTCTAGAATAGAAGCAACAACATCTACGGTTGCCGCACTAGCATATACTTGAACTTTGTCATTTCCATTCAATACAATCTTTTGACCCGACACAACTTTCAATGACGAGCCCGGCGGGATCGGAGCATTTTTAACAACATGGAATGATGCGCTTGCAGAACTATCACGAATGAGGACAGTAGTAGAAACAGCAGAAGTTCCAGTGTTCGCTATATCAAGTTCGATAAGAATTGAGTTGACGGCAGAACCATTGTTTGCAGTATATACATCTGTAGGTGAACCGCTGTTAGTGGATACACTCGTTGCAAATGCATTCTTAAAATTGTTTGCCATTCTTTTATCTTCCTTTGTTTATATTATTTATAATCATTATCCAAGGGCAACTGCAAGTGCAATTCCAAAACCTTCAGTTGCAATGATTCCACTTGTGCCTGGAAATGTAAGTGTGGTTGCATCCGAAGTCAACTGCAAACTACCTGTACCAGTGTGATTGATTATTGAGTTTGAACCATCATGGTATATTTGTAAATCATCATGTGTGCCCATTTTGATTCTTTCACTGTTCACGCCAGTAGAATCATCAAAGTCAATGACTGTAGGAAACATGACACTACTAAGAGCAAGTTCAAGTTGTTTGACTGCTTCGATAACATCTGATACAGCAGTGCCATTAACAGAAGTTGGTAGATTCGCAATGTCACCCACATCTGTTGCGAGTTCGTTAAATTCTACTCTCCACTCTTCAAAAGTGAAACTAGCTGGTGCGTTACGATCTGCCATTATTTCTTATCCATCATTTGCATTAATAGAGACTTAATTTCATGCATCTCTGACTTTAGACTATTTATATCTCTTACTGCATCCCTTAGTTCATCTTTATTCTTTTGTGCAGTACGAGAGCGTGCAACTGCTGCTTGATAAGCAGACAAGTCTGTATTCACAATCGCACGAGAATGGGTATCTCTCACTAAGTCTGGATGATTTTCTACTTTGATATATTCTGTCATCTTATGTCGCCAATGCAATCGCTCTTAGGTCTTTTAGATATGGAACTTCACAAGAGTTTGTTCCCTGTAACCTAATCTTGATTGCGAAAGAAATGAACTCTTCCAAACCTTCAGCAGAATACTTTCTCTCAATGAAGTCTGTTTCATTAATAGAAGCATTGACTGTTTCATCTGGTTGTCCATTTGTGTTAAAGTATTGCCATCCGATTTCATCAAAGTCTGATGAATCGTCTGAACGAAGTATCTTGAACATTGCCTGAATTTCTGAACTATCAAACTGCACCGCATCAACATACATTCTGATTGCAGTAGCAGGATTTTGTAGTGACACTTTACGAGTTACATAAACCGACTCGTTATTATCACCTTCTGGTTCAGTGGCAGGAATGAAATCTGCCTGTAGTTCAGTAACAGAACTCAAGTCAGAAGCACTATCAATATTATTGATTCTGTTAGAAACCGCAACAACACTCTTTCTATCCAAGTCTAACAATGGGGATAGATTTTCTCTGTCAGTGGTAAGATTTAGAATACACTTGAATGATTTATTGCCAGACAACTCTAAAGTCTCGTTGATTGAAGAAGCAATCAATCTAGGTCTAGCAAAGATATAGTTATCATTCGTTGGAATACTCTCAGAAACCGTTGACTGTGCAAAGGAAGTCTGGTTGCCACTTGGTGACGTACCAGTTGTTGTAATAACAGAAGTAGAGATACTTGTATCTGGAAGTTCTACTGTAGGAAGAAGCGTATGAATCTGATCCATCTGAGCATTCTCTGTTGCAGTTGCAACTGAACCACCACTTGTACCATCAGCATTTGCATTTGCAGTTGTAGAAACTGTATATGAGTCGATACCAATATTTGCAAGTGCATTATGAGTCTTGTTGATTTCTGTCAAAGGAATACCATTAATCTGATATAGTTCTATTGAAGCGCCAGTACTATGAGTAGCGGCAGTACCTTCAACTCCACGAGTGATTGAACTGATTGCACCACTATTATTAATCGTACCAGACATAACCTCACTACCAATCTTTATATGGACTGAACCAGAGGTTGGCCAGCCGTTTGTGGTTGCAATATTAAGTGATGTCGCCGATGCAGAAATTCCACTTGACAATGTAGAACCGATACCAGATGAAACTCCAGCAAGAGTAACATTGTTTGAAGAAGAATACATATGGTGATCTGAATGCGTTACCTTAACAAAGTTTTTCCCATTGTAAGTTCTGATTGGATTTGAATTCAAAGTTCTAATCGGAACTGATTCGTTCACCAAAGTAACAACAGAAGTTTTAGATGTATCAAACGAAGCACGATAAAGAGTGAACTTCAAATCTTCCAAATCATATGCACTCCAAGTCGTATTGTTCTGTGACTTAAAGAGAACACCCAAATATGGTTGTTCAGAAATCTGTCTACCCGCCAAGTCAATCTCACCCATGCGAGAAATCCATGCAGTATACTTTGGACTATCGGTAAAGAGAACGATACAATATTCTACCCCATCTTTAACATAGACAGGAGCATCAAATACGAATGTGGTTTTGATGCCACCTCTATCTGGATCAGTGTTTACAAGACTATAAAATTTATTACTTCCAGAACTTCCTTCTACTCCGCCAGTAAACCTATAGTTACTTGCACCCTGTCCACCAGAGATAGTAAGTTGTGTATCTGATTCTACACTGACAACATCACAAACGCAATCTTGTCCACTAACACCAATATCCTCAATGGTGATTTGCATACCAGCTCTTATTTCTTTAGTGAACTCTGTACCACTTCCAGTAATCGTTGTACTACCTTGAGTATAAGATACTGTACCGTCAGCAAATGGTTCTAGTGTTTTAGATGCAAAAGGAAGAACCTTTGTTGTAGGATAACCATTTTGCATTTCACGAATCTGACATGAAACAGGAAGTTCTTCATCTCTTGAACCAAAATAAACATCTACCTTAGTAAGAAACTCTCCACCCTTTGCCTGAGGCATAAAGGACTGTGCAAGCGGATCCCACCAACCAACAACATCTTCACGAGTTTCTTGTCTTGATACGTTTTGAGTTTGAGATACCTCACGAGTTTCAAATCTTGCATTACGAGTTGCAATGATTGTTTCTTGAACATTATTAAGTGTTCCTCTTGCAGTATAAATCGCTTGTGCAAAAGTTTCTACACTCTCTTGTCCATTCTGAGGATCAGAGGTAAGTCTAAACTGTCTCTCACCTGTTCTAAATCTTGGAGCGCCTCTTTGTGTTGGATTTGGAATAGCAAATGTTCCAATAACTCTACCACCAGCAGAGGTAATAAGAGCGCCACCCAAAGACCCACCTTGTGGAGTACAATATTGACTTACACTTGTTTTATCAAAGAATGGATAAACTCTTGTACGAGGCTTCATTCCTGTTGCGTTGAATGTAATGTTTCTAGAACGAATGAAAGGAACGACTGCCTGTGATACAACTCTATCACCCTGTGACTCATGGTCAATCTGAGCGACAATAGAAGTTTGAACACCATTTCTAGAAGAAGTTCCTTCTCTTGTAGTAATAGTTCTTTCGATAACGGCACGACCTCTAAATCTTCCACCAGCAAGTTGGATTGATCTTTGGAATGAGTGTTCACGGAATCTATCAGTTGTAGATGATGTTACACCACCCCACTGTGTTTGCCATGCATTCCAAATAGTACCAATCGCATTTTGGTTTTGTGCAACAAAGGTATCAAAGTTACCTTCTTGGTTAACAATCAAATCTGGAAGTCTACTTACTTCAAACCATTCATCACCAGATGGTGTAAGTTTACAAATACCCGCCCATGCAAAGTTAAGAACAGGGTTAAGGTTTTCAACACGAGTTCCATATCCTTGATCAATCACAATGGTGTCAGTATATGGAAGAGTAATAACCTCGCCAGTAAGATGGTAGTTATCTACAGCTCTCTCTGCGTCAGTAGTATTCTCTTCTTCTAAAGAAATGCCCTTCATAAAATATTTTGGACGAAGAATACCATCTTGCATATCAATAGCAACACGATAGTCTGGATGTTTAACATCACCAGTTGCGTGTCCTTTGAAGTTGTCTACAACAAAACCAGACTTAAATCTATCAAGTCCATTCGCATCTTGAATTTGTAAAGATGCTGCATCTTTCTCAAGCAGATTAAGTGCAGTGTAGTATTCCATATTCTGAAGTCGAGTTTCAAGTCTACCAATATCTCTCATGGTATATCTACGATTGTTAGTCTTAACAAAAGACACATCGTTAATATTAATCACATAAGGTGGAACATTAATGTGTGCAAGTTTCATTGCATCATCAAGTGGTTTGGTTTGAGTTGGATTTTCAGAGGGAACGCCAGTTACAACTTTGAATTCACCAGCAGAGGTGAGGAACAGTTGATCCACACGACCGATATAATGTTCAAAGTCATAAACAAAGTTTGAGTTATCCTTTGGAATGCCTACAGTAGATGAACCAGTTCCAGCGAAAGAACGTGATTCAAAGTTAAAGGACATATTCGTAACCTTATAAACAGTTTGTGACTGAATGGTTACTGTGCTTTGTCCGACATCAGCAACACGAGGCCTGAAGTCTACAGTGTCACGCAAGTCGTATTCACCAGTAGGTTCTGCAACCTCTGGATCAACACGAGTAGCAGTGTAAGTTGGAATATCTTTATAATCAATAGAACTGTAAGAATCTACAGAGAAGAAATCTCCAGTACCATGCGAGAAGTAGTCTGCAACAATAAGAAGTTTACCTGTTGGAGTAACCGCCGCCGGTTTGCGAACAATCTTACCAATATCGTAGAAGTTATCTCTTTGTCCATTGTCTAATGTAAAGTCATTGGTGATAACACGAGAACCAGCAGTAAAGGTATCCAGCGTAGCAGTTGTTCCACTTTCACTTCCTGTAATAGTTTCAGTAGCAGTGAAGTCTACCTCGTTGATTGAAACATATGTGATGGGAGATAATGGATTAATAACTCTTGCGATTGCACCAGAAGATGCACCAGTGATAAGTTCACCTTTAGTAAAGTTACCAGATGCGCCGGTGATTGTCCATTGTGGAAGGACAGGATTTGTTCCTGTATCTTCAGAGTCAAGCACTGCCCATAGTTTATGAATATCAGCAACACCAAGAGAAATATCTTTGTGGTGAGCAGCAATACCATAGTTAGCACCGCCAGAACCCCCGCCGGCAGGCGGATGATCTACTAAGACTTGATGCATTCTTGTTCTTGTTTTTGACTTTTCTGAAACAACTGTTCTTGTCATAGTTGTGATAAGTCTGACTTCAGCACCATTACCAAGAACGGCACTAGAAGTGATTGTAAGTGTTCCAGTTCCAGCACCCCCAACTGTTACATTAGAACTATTGAGATTTACAATCTGCCCAGCGGTTGCTGAACCACCAGAACCAGCAGTTATAACTGTAAGAACAAAATCGGTATTGTCTACTGCGTTAAAGGTTTCGTTTGAACCAGCAGTAAATGATACTGCACCACCAGCAGTTGATGTGTCAGTAAATGAACGTCTAATAGTAACCTGTGTATCAGATACACCAAGGTTTGCTTCAGTCTTTAGAGTCTTAATAGTGTTCTTCTGCAACTTACGAAGAAGAACATTTTTCTGTTGGTCAGAAAGTTGTGCTCTCTTTCTTGATGCCGCCACAGATGTGACTGCATTAGTAAGAGAAGCATTGACTGTAATTGTAGTTGAGTTTGTTACAGCAGTAACTCTTCTAAACTCGATAGCACCAGCAGCACCAGTTGGGAAACCTACGATATCTCCAACCCTCAACTCAGCAGTGAAGTTTGTTTGGAAACCATTAACCGTAGTACTACTACTGTAAGAAACTAGTCCTGTTAGGTTAAATGAATTTTGTAAAACAATATCAGCAGTAAAATCTGGATCACCAACATTTGGGTCATTCATAAATGTTTGTTTAACGTGACTAAAATCAAACTGTGCAATAGAACTAATAGTAATGTTTGCGTTACTACCATTCTCAAGTATCTCATCTGCTTCTGTAGAAGATGTTGATTTGATACTCTCTCCAGTTACAAAGTTTCCTGTAACTGTTGTGAGAACAATAGTAGTTGAAGTAGTATCAGAGTGAATGAAACCTGTAGCACCAGAAGTCACGCCAGTAACTTTTGCACCAGTTGTAACACCACCACTAGGAGCAGCAGACATTGTAAGTTTAGTAAACATACGAATGTCAAACAGATATAGTTTGAACTCTGCAGCAGCAGTCATAACGTGGACACCAGAACCAGTGTCGTTTGCAGAATGTTCAAATGCTCTTACACGAGCAACACCAACTTTATTACCACTAGCAGTACCACCAGAAGATGTCTGTTGGTCGTGCAATGCGATATCACGATATGGTTGATCAATCTCACCAGAAATAAATGGTGAGATTTCTGGAGAACCATGTACATTTTTAACTACGACAAAGTTACCGACTTCAACAGGGGTAACAGCGGCATTGAAACTTTCAAAGGTTCTAGGTTTAGCAACGTCAACAAATTTTGGAGAGATTGTTTCAATCTCATATCCACGAACATATGCTTTGCCCGGCGAAACTTGGAATGTAAGGAAATCATCATTAGCGACATTACCATCATCTGTAGTTACACCAGTATTGTACACGCCATTGTTTAATCCATCATTCAGTGTTTCTTTAATATCAATGTCAAAAGAACGAACTGTATAGTCACCAGATTCATCATATGTTCTACGAGCAAGAGTTTCGCCCAAAACTGAATACTGAGTGTTTCTTGCTTTCTCTAACAGAACACCGTTTTTAATTCTAAGAAGTTCAATGAAGTTCGCATCCTCGACAGAATCTAAAGCAAGTTTAGAAAGAGTTAATGTAAACTTGAGTCTATGAGCGCCCTTTGCGTTGAAGTTAGAAGTTCCCTGTGCGTTATCCAACAGAGAAGTATCTTCTTCTGGTGTTGACAGTCCTTCAGTGATTGTAAGACCAACTCTATAGTTTGGAGTATTAGTATACTTGTCTAGAATAATTCTTTGTTCTGCAACTCTTACAAAGTGTCCACGAACAAAGTAAACACCCTCTTGAATGTTTGCAGAAGAACCAGTTGCAGTTGCGTTTGTAGCATTCAACTGTGCAGAGTCTACACCACTACCAAACGAACCAACTGTTCCATTAGCAGAGATTCTTTCTCCGTTTGTAAACACTGTGGTTATATTGTTTGTACCAGTACTAATATATTTAACATAAAGAGTAATAGGATCATTAGTTGTTGCAGCGACCGCCTGAATGACTTCAGCAACAACACCACTGGTTGTTCCAGTAATTCTTTTACCAACGTAGTCTTGGATTTGCGCTGAAATATCTGCGCCACTTAATGTAGAATCAATCTTAACTGCGTAGTATTCATCAGTGTACCCAACAGCGCCAGGAATAACAACTGTACCCTCTTGAAACATATGACGCCCAAATCTTTCGATTTGGTTTTGCATGATAGACTGTAGTTGTGATAGTTCCCTTGCTTGTACGGCAAAGCCTGGACGAAAGAGAACCCTATGAAAGTCTTTGCTCTCTGCAAAGTCATCATAGTATGGTGCTACGTTAAGATTAGTTTTTTCCATTTTTTAGAATTCCACTACGATTTTAATATCTTCTGTTTGGTCAGATGCACGAGAGATCGGGCGTCTGTTTTCGACATAAAGAATATGTCCACTATCTGGTTGAAGTTCTGGATTTGCATATCCAGATGTAAATGTCAAAGTTGTTCCACCAGCAAGTGTTACGTTTTCAGATGAGGTTGCAGAAGGAGTAGCAGCGGCATTTGATGTTGCCCCTGTTACAGTATTTGCACCAGAAAATGAAATCTGATTTCCATTTGCAGCAATACCAAAGTCTGTAAATCTTTCCTGTACATAATAAAGAATCTTTCTCGTTGCATCCCATTCTACAACTCTACCGACTGCGCCAGTAGTTGACTGTGTAATCTTTTCATCAATGATATAATCTGTTGATGGAGATGCTGCCATCTTGATTGCGTATGATTGTCTGCGAGTTGATGCAGAAGAAATAGTTGTTGTACCAAAGTTGAAAGGGTCTTTTACAATACCAACTTCTCTGAAGTCGTTTGCAACTGTTACATCATCACCTTCTGCCTGTTCCAGTTTAGTGTTCATCATTACATAATGAGCACCAAGTTCTTCAACTGCATTTTTGCCGTGTCCACCTCTAGGAGAAATGATTGGTATAACTGAACCACCAGAACCAGAACCGATTGAAGCACCGACAGTCATTCCACTATTTGAAAATGTATTTGACAGGTCAACAGTAGCAAATGTATAACCAGTTCCAGCGGCAAATATATTTGAACCAGAAGAACCTTGTCTTTGAATCGCACCACCAGCAACTTTAATCTCTACGACACCGCCTGAACCGTCACCATCAATAGGTGAATAGTATGTACCGTCTGCAAAACCAGAACCAGCGACAACTCTTAGTGTATCAATTGAACCATTTGCAGCAGCACCCGACACAGCAGAGTCAGTTGCCACAGGGATAAAGTCTGAAGTTAAAAACTTATCAATATTTGATACACTCAATGTATACATATACTGAAGAGTATATCCACCAAGTTCAAATGGGATTGCCGAAGTTGATGTAGGTTCTACACCACTATATGCAACTCCGTTGTTATTGTCAAGCACTTTATATACTTTATATTCTGAAGTCATAAAGTAGAACGTACTATCGTATAGGTTTGTTGCACCACTTGTTGTGGGATTGGTTGTAGAAATATCGTGTTCATACATATCATATGTTGTACTGTTTGCCCAATCTCTACGAGGGGCGCAGAATGCAACATCAGAAGTTGATATCAACTTAGCAGCGAGCATTGAATCCCATTTGTGTTGCTCCAATACAACGTCATCGTTTGGAGTTGGGGGGGAGTTGTCATCGCCACCAGAAGTACTCACGCTGAAAGGTGAACTCTTTCCGATAAACAAATAATATGTAGATGCAGAAGCTTCAGAGAATGACTCAAAGAACTGTTCTGCATTATGTTGTCTGAATTTTTCAGTAATAATCGCTGCCATTGTTTTTTCCTATAA
>VMHT01090904.1_pt1 | contig 24470 bp, 27 predicted proteins | sample 4693611 | NCBI WGS metagenome assembly VMHT01 (sample SAMN12280063, study PRJNA550983) | marine metagenome | isolation source: seawater sampled from same location over 5 years 0.02-0.2 micron viral filtrate | place: USA: collected off the coast of southern California halfway between the port... ...
CCATCTGAGAAAAAGAACGGTTCTCTCGTTTCTGCTGCATTTGTGGCAGTTTCATAATTGATGAAAGTAGTTTCATCATCTACCCCTCTTCTTGCATCATAAACTTCATCTTGAGCAAGTGTGTGGATATTTCTTGTGCTTAAGTCAAGAGTCATTTTTACCTCTTCGTTTTCGTTTGCGGTCATTGTTAAAGTATTGACTCGGCAACCTCTTGCGATTTTAACGAAGTTTAAATCTTCTGCCGCCGCATCACTATCAGTTCTATATTGTGTTGCTGTTCCAGTTAATTTAGAAAGATTCTGTTCTAGCGCAAAAGAAGGAAGTAAATCACCATCTTGTTCGCCAAAAGTATATGTGATTGGCTTCGTTAAAGTAGTGCTTCCCGTTGGACGGTCTAATTTATGATAGAAATCTAATTGAGCATCACTAGCCTCAAAGGGAGTAATAGGTGGACAAATTTTATTGCCAATTGTTCTTCTAAAAATTGGGCCAGTTTCAACAATTCCTCCAATGTTAGCATCATCCCCCGCCGCTACTTCTGCGGTTGATTCATTCATAGAACGAATCAAAAATGCGTTATTATCTCCTGAATCTGGCATAGTCTGTCTATGTGCATCAGTAGATAATGCAGTAGATAAAGCATCTGTGCTACAAATTAAAGATGTGCATTTACCTAAGAAATAATAAAGCCATGTTCCTTGATTGGAAATAAATCCGAGATTTCCGCCAGTAAAGGTAGTAATTCCTTTGTATTGATAAGTAAAGTTTCTTGAACCGCCGAGAGAAGTATTCAATTGTTTCATTTCTACTTCGCTGGTTGGAAAGGTGGCACTTTCAAGGATTCCTAACCATTGGTCGGAAAGAAGTCTTTTTGCAGTATCAACAGGTGCGGGGACGGGTGCGCCGTATGATTTTACAATGAAATAATCTGTTGAAGCCGCAGAAGCAGAAGGAGTAATAGTAAAAGAATTAGCGTCATTTGCAGTGATTCTGTGAGTAGAAGCCAAAGTATCTCCGGTAAGATACCTTTCAAGAATACAACCTTTGTAAAGATTTGTAATTAATTCAAAATCTGCATCAAAGGTAGAATTTACCTGAATAACGGATTGTGCTGAACCGTCTAATGCTGAACCACCATCTTTTAATCCGACCCCAATGAATAAATCATTCTCTGGGATAAATGTAATACTTGCGCCGCTTCCTAAAAATATGTCTGTATTTGTCATGCCAAACTCCCCCTTTCCTAACTAACTTACTAGGGAATACTAATTGCAAATCTTTTCGCTTCTAATGTAATTTTGTAGCCAAACAGTCTTTTGCTTCTATCGTTACTTTCGGTTCTTGAACCTACAAATAGTTGATTAAATCTTGTTCCATCGGAAGCAGTATAACCTCGTCGGCTTGTCTCAAGTGCGTGAACCGTTATCAGGTATAAATCCCTTAGCCTGTCTCGGCCAAAATCGGGGTCTGTTGAACCTACCCCAACGGCTCTTTCGTCGTGAATTGTCCTTAGATGCAAAGTAAAAGTATATGTTTCGTTTCTAAGGTCATAGTGGATTGTTGGGTATTCAATATTTTGCGAGTCCTCAAAAACCACAATAACATCACCTGCGGATAAATCGTATCTTACGCCACGATTTTTCTGTAAAGTGCGAACATCAACAAGATTAGGCAAATCTGGTGTGCTTCCCAATTTGCCAGCAGAATTCAATGCTGTTCTGGAAGCATTCCAGTTAGTTTGAATAATATCAAGAATAAGGCTAACTTCATCCAAGATTAGACACCGCCTTATCAATTTCTTTTTTGATTGCTTTGCCGTATTCTTCTAAAGCATTTTTCATTATTTCATCTTCGCTAAACGTAAAGTCCATTCCTAAGATTTCCGATAGTTCTTTCATAGCCTTTGCCCTTTCTTTTTGGGTTTCGATGAAAAGGGTAATATTTAACATAGTATCAAACCTGAATTGCTCGAATCTCTTTCAATTTATTCTGTAAAGCCTGAATATTTTTTTGCTTGTCCTGTCTTTGTTGTTGAATTTCAGACGGGTTTCCTTGTGGAACCATTTGTTGCTCTTGCTGTATTTTTGCATTCAATTGGCGAATTGCATCCTGTTTTTTCTTTCGAGCAGTATTTTGTTTCATTTGAGTCGCCATTTTTGCTCCTTCGGCAATATTCTGTTGGAGTTGCGATTCTTGTGCTTGTTTTGCTTCTTTGGTTTGTTGTTGCTTTTTCCGCCTTTCTTCCATTCTAAGTCTTCCTATTTCCTCGCTTTCTTTACCAACATCTGCAAGAATTCTTTCATTAGGTTGATTGGGGATATTAAAATTAGAGGGTAAATTAGGGGCCGAATTTGGAACTTTTGGCAAATTTAATTGTCGTTTGCCCTCTTCATTTAGATTAACCATACTTGGAACCTCTGCTACTTTTCTTTGTTTTTGGGCCGCTTGAGTCTCCTTCATCTGTTCCGTTCTTCTTTCTCTTTCCTTTTTTGCGGCCTTGCTTTCTCGGCTGAGAAATTTAATTTTGATAATATCATCTTCGTTTAATTCTCGTTTAGCAATAATATCCATCCATTCGTTCATAAATGTCACTCCTTAATTTTCTATCAGGAAAACAATGTCTCCCTTTCCTGTAAGAATATCCATTCCTTCTTTTCTAAGAATATCATATTTTTCTTTGACTGAAATATTTCCGCCTGTTTCTGCGATAAGAATTGTTTGGTCGTCATGTCTTAAAATTTCAGCCGCAACTAATTTTGTAGCGGCTTCATGAATAGGTGCAGGAACTCTTGAATCTCCAGCAATATAGGAAATAATAATAGAATTTTGTGTATGGTAAGGATAGTCCCGTAAGAAAAATATTCTTCCTTCGTCCTTAATAGTCCAAAAAGAACCAAGTCTTTTCAGGTCTTGCTTATCCGTAAATTTAGTAATTGTTGCTAAAGTGGGAACAGAAGTGTTGGTAGCAATAAATATAACATCGCCGCTAACAGTGCCAGTTGTCGTCAAACTTAAGGTAATTAAAGTTGAAGAATCTATGCTTGAAATGGTTGCGGCGGTGGGAATATTGGTTCCCGATACAGCCATGCCAACAACTAATTTACTTGAATCTGCAACAGTAAGAGCAGTAGAAGAGGAAGAGGCTGAACATGACTGTTTAGTCTTAATTTTGACCTTGCATTCCGACCCATCCTCTCCCGCCAACAGGGATGAAATGAGCAAAGTGGTGCTGTCTTCCGAGTCCTTTTGGGCAAAGAAAAGGTCAGAAATGGAAAGAGTATCAGAAATGAGGCTTTTTGCCGCAGTAGCCTTCGTAAAGGTAGAGGTCTTGGATGGAAATTGTTCGTTGATTAAAGCAACAATTTCATCATTCGTTGTCTTGATACCATAAGCATTATTAAATTCGCTGCTACTTAAAGAACCACCAATTGCGGATTCTGATAGCATTTCAAATTCAGTTCCGCTATTTGGCAATTGCAAAACAATAGAATGTATGTCTCTATAATTTTCAAGAAGTCCGATTTTTGCTTGAGCCGAAGCCAATTCTATGTATCTGTTTCCTTGCCAAACTCTCAAGGAGACGACTTTTCTTAACTTAAGAGTAGTCAATTTGATAAACCCAACATATCCACCGTAATACGTTTGCATTGGGTGATTTACAAATTCAAAATTATAATGTTCATCTTTGTGTAAAAGAGGACGATAGGAACGCTTTACCTTTTCGTCAATCATTCCCTCTACTCTTTTAATAATTTCTCCTACTTGAGATTCGCTCGGAAATGTAGAAGAAGTAAAAGCAGGAACTTGTAGCATATTTGCGACAGCAGACTTATCAGTATAAAATCCAGAACCTGTGGCATAGTCTACATTAATTGCAGTATAGTCGCTTGGTGAATTTGTAATGCCCATCAAACCATCTCCCTTAACTCATCTTCTATTTCTTTAATTCCTGCTCGGATAGAGTCCATAAAAATAGCAAACTCTCCCTTTTGAACTCTTTTGAATTTAGATACGCCAATTTTAGGTTGTCTCTCAGGTCTAAATCCGTACATCGTTGTTGACCCTCTTGGAAGAAGTCTGGTTTCTGCTTCAACCAAAGAAAGTTGTTTATATTCTATAAATGAATATTTAGGATTTCCTTCCCTATCTTTGCCCAACTTGACCTTAATCATATACTTTGATAGATTTTTTAGAACCTTTAATGAATTTTTAAATGGAGATTTGCTTCCGCTTAGAAGAGAAATGATTTTTTTCTTGTCGTTTGCTTTAGCAGCATCAAAGAATTTTTTAGCGTTCTTATCTCCTGTGATTTCTTTATATTCTTCAAAGCCTTTAATTTGTTTTACATTTCCCTTTCCAAAATCTAAACCAGATTTGAATTCTTTTTCTATCTTTTTGTGAGTTTTTCTAAGAGACTCATATGTTTCCTTATATGTAGAATACATCTCATCAACAATTTTCTTAAAATCTTTATATGAAAAAGACTTCTTGCTTGCGTCAAACTGTAAGCCTGCTATAATGGCTTTGACTCTTTCTTCGCTTTTAGCAAATTCTTTGAATGCGTATGATTTGTTCAGCATTTCTTCTAAATCATCTACCATATCGTCAATATCAATCATCAATGACTTTTGGACATCATCAATAAATTGTTCTGTAAAATGCCCTTCTTTGTCTGTGATTCCTGCTTTAGCAAATATGCTACGCCATTCAGGGCCTTTTTCTTTTATTTTTTCTAATTCTTTAATTTGCTTTGCTTTTTTATTTTTATCCATTTTTTCATCGGCTTGTAATGTTTGAATAGACTCATCAATTGATTCATCTAACGCTTCTTGCAGTCTTAGAATAGGATTAGAAAGAATATCACCGATAGAAAACTTATCATTTATTGGTCTGACTATATCCATTCTTACATTTAGCCCCTTCAATTTTACTCTAACATTTCTTTTGTATTTTTCGGGAACTGCTAAATCTAACGCTGTCAAATCGCTACTTAAAACGATTTTATCTAAATCTCTGGCTATTTCTCTACCAAGCGCAATAACTGCACTATTTGCTTCGTCTTTCTCTTTTTCAGACTTGTTAAAAACTCTGCTTAATTCTGTAGAGATGCTTTTTAAATCGCTAGAAATATTCTTAAGTCTGTTTTCTTTTCTTCCTGCATCCCCTAAGAAAGAGTAGGATTCAACGAGGCTATCAACCTTTTCAGAAATTTTACCTAAAAATTCTTGTTTTAGTTCAAGTGTTGATTTTTCGTTGCCCTCTTCTGCTTCAATCAACTTCATGGCATCGAAACCTGTATTTTTCAATTGCGATACAAATTGATTAAATTCTTTTTTATCACCGCTAAACAATTTTCCGGCCGCTTCTCCAACCTGTTTATCAATGCTAATATTTTTACCTCTCATGTTTTGAATAATATTTGCATAGACGTCAGTATAAGACGCAATTGCGGAACCCAATGTTTTAATAGATGTAGCGACGGCTAAATCCTTTTCAGCCAAAATTAATTTAGAAAGAGATTCTGCAACTTTTTCACTTTTTCTCAATTGATTTTTAGTAAATTGAGTTATTTCTTTTCCGCTATAAGAAGCCTTATTTTCAAGGTAATTTAAAGTTTCTGGTGAGGTGGTGATAGATTTTGTTGCTCTATCTTGGACTTTAACAATTCTGTTTAATTTAATATTGTTAAAACCTAAAGCAAATAATTTTAAAAGTTTGGTATCTACTTCTCTTTCTCTAATAGAATCAAATGCTTGACTAGTATCAAAATCAATTTCATCTCCTTCTATATCTAAGCCTTCAAAATTCAATTCTGTCTCATCTAACGAAATAGAATATGTATTTTTATCCAATCCCGTTCTTTGTTTAAGACGGCCTCCCTCACCCACAGTCTCTCCACTTTTAATATCAACATAATCTTCTAGTTTATTCTTGTAGGCGGAAAACTCTTGTTGATTTAAACCTTTGTTAGAATATGAAACTGACTGTTCTAAGTCTTCTGGCTCTTCTAAAATCCTTTGTCTAATTGACCCCCTTAATTCCTTTAGAGCGATATTAGGAAACATTGATTGTAAAGTTTCGACAATTTCTTTTCCTTTGGGATTCAAATTATCAATATCCAGATTCTCTAATTTTGTGTCTTTGATTTTGTTAACTGATGTCCTAATCAAATCTTTGAATGCCTTAGGCTTATTATTTTTAATAAATGTTTCTGTTAAATATTCTGGGATTTCTTCATAGTCTTTATTATTATCTTTTTGAACCAAGTCTTCGAAAATAAACTTGTATAGTTCTTGCGTGGCATATCGCTCATCAAATTCGACAGACGGGGGTTCTCCCCCACCTGCTGATTTAATGCGATAATAGAAGACTTTCACCTATATTCCTCACATTAACCATTTTGCCCAAGCCGCACCCTTTTGGATTGCAGAGCCAAGATGTAGGCCACTTGAAGGAGGTTCATACGACATTTGACCATTATTTGGGTCAATCCAATATGGACGCCCATAGCCGTCTGTTCCCGAAGGAGGGATAGGATAGCCGGAGCCGTTATTCATGGCCCCCTGCATCTGCTGGTATTGTTGCGTTTGTCCGGTGATTCCAGCGATAGCCATGCCAGCCGAAGGACCGCCTGCGCCACCAAAACCTTGAGATTCAAGGTATTGTTGTTTCGCAAGTTTTCGCTGGTTTATAACCTCTGTATTTAGGGCCACTGCTAGAATTTGTTGAATATCGAGTTCAATGTTTTCTTGCGTTATTTTCTCAAATTCTCTCATAGCATCAGGATGAATTTTTAGGCCTCCTGTGGTAGAATCTGTAGTAAAGGCTAAACTTGATAGCATCTGCGAAACTACTCTTTGAACGACATCCTCCATCATTTTCTCAAACGCCTGCAAAAACTTTTCTCCGTGATATTGGAAAAATTCTTCTACGTGGTTATCCTGTAAAGAAAGAAGGTTATTCACATTCTTAAATTGTTGGTCATTCTGTGCTTGAACAGCATTTAATACTGTTTTGTTGCTTGTTCCGAGTGGCATTACTTTTCACCTGTCTTTTTGTTTAATAGTTCCTGAATACGCATATTAGCGTTTTGAATCTCATTTGTTAGACGCTTGACTTCATCAATTGGCGTTTCCGTTTCTCTCATGTCGGGCGAGGTTATAAGATAACCGACTGATGAGAGCGAAGCAATATCCGTTTGCGAGAGGGAAGTTAATGGCCCCTTTTTTACCATTTGAGGCATTTTAGGTCTTGGAATAAATGCCTTGAAATCTAATCCGTGTTGTTCTGCAAGAATCTGCTGTTGTAGCATTTCCATTTGCTTGTGAACAGAAGCGTGTTTAGGGCAGTACGTCCCTCTTAACGGCCTTCCCTTTTCTACTCGGTCTAAAGGAATCGGAGGACGAAGAAAATCGCCCGGCTCCCAAACATGATGCATACCACAAACAACACACCTATCTTTTAGATTAAATTTGTAGCCGTATTTTACAAATAGAATATTTTTCTTTTCAGGCATGAGAACCTTTGTGATTTCTTTTAGTTTTTTCTTAGGCTTAATTGAATCATATTTATATTCTTCAATCTGCCCCGAGGCTCTAAATTGTTGCAATTTTGGCAAAAATGCCAACGCTGTTTGGTTGCTAATTAAATTCGGTTGCTGATACATAGTAATCAATAGTCCTTTATCATTGTGATAATTCCTCTATAAACCATTTCGGGTTGTGATTTTGCTGATACAATATATTTGAAGCACGGTATTCCTTTATCATTTAATTTTCTCATGCCATATGTAAAGGGTTCAAAAATTTCATGTTTGTCTATTTCTTTTTCGGACTTATGTTTTTCTCCCCAAATGTCATATTTATTTGCCCAAATACCAACTGCGATAGGAAAATCTGAGTCTCTTTTCTTTTTGCCGTTTGACCATGTGTTTGAAATAATTGTATCTACTAAAAACTTCCATGCTAACTGATGGTCTAAATTTGAATTACTATCTAAATGTCGGTGGTCAATCATAAAAACAACGTATTTTACTCGACGCTCTTTCATATCTTTTTCCCATTCTTTCCAGTAAATTGCTTCTCCTCCAATATCCGCACTCCTTACTGTATGGGAATCTCCATCCATTTTGATTGTTTTTCTTGAGGCTCTATGCTTTCCAATGGTTCTTTCTTGTATTGTAGGCACTTCTCCCCTTGTTCTTAATTGATGGCTAAGTGTTGTTTTGCCGACCATTGTTGCCCCATACACTCCAAAGTTAATTGCGTGAACTTTTTTGTAAAAACCTATGATTGCTTCGCCAACTAAAATGGCAAAGCCTGTCATTAACGACATTAATGCCCCCACCCGTTCAACAAATTGTCAAACAGAAAACCCATGATATTTAAATCAAAAACACCCATGATATTTCCAAACAAAAAACCAGCAACGGTACAAGTAATACCGTAGAACCAAGCCTTTGCTTTAAGAAAGAAAATATCGGCAGAATGCGCCCTAGTTTGATTATAGGCGTAGTCGGATTCAGAGAATCCCAGAAAGTCGCCAATCATTTAATCACCTACTGCAAAGCCGCTAAAAATTCGTTTCCAATAGAATTTTCAGCCGTTTCGTAAGTAGGTTGTTGGGCAACGACAGAAGTTTTATACGTTTCACGTATTTTACTTTTCTGTGCCTCTTCCTTTGATTTTCTTTCCCAGTATGCCTTAATTCTTTGGTCAAGCAAATACATTTCAATTCTATCATTGAGGGCAATATCAAAAAGTGCTTTTAAAACCATAATAGCACCAACTGTAATCAACCCAAAGAGAATCGCATGGGCTAAAGTGCCATGTGGGAAACCTGTCCCATAATTTGCGTAAAAGAAAACATTTGCTCCGCTAACGGTCCCGACAAAGAGAATCGTCATAACTAGACGAGTTTCTGTATTTAATGCTGGCATAATATCACCTCAAGCGAATTCAACTGAACATGCCACGCTTCCAGATTGTTTCTTAAAGAACAATCCATTTCTTGCTAAAACACCGTGCATATCAAATTCAACTGTTTGATTTGCCGTCAAAACAATTCTGGCGATTTCTGTTCCTGCGGCACTTGTTCCATCAAATACCCTAATTTCAGCCGTGCTTGAGCCTGTTTCACAAGCATGAATTGAAACCAATAAACACTGTTCGCTTGAAACGATTTTATCTGCCGCTAAAACACCGCTTGACCTGCAAGTCTGACCCGCCATATTTTCACCTATCCGTTGATAACATCAACCCCTATTTAAGAGGTGCGATGTCATTCTGCCTTCAAAGCAGACTTTTTGGTGGTTTTCTTCTTTGGTAAAGCCTTTGGCTTAGGGAGAAGCAAATCACACAATTCTTGAGCAGTAAGGCTTTCCTTCTTTAACTCCTTGGCCGCAACCTTGAGGAGTTTTTCGGGTAAAGCCATCAATTCTTCTCTATCTTCTTCATCAAACAAAAACATAAGGTTTGAATCAGAAAGGCCAATAATAGCCCTTCGGAGAGGGACAGAAGTGGTGTCATTCCGAGTAATCTCGGTCCACCCTTCTAATCCCTCAATTAAGAATCGGCTACCCAATTGACTTTTTTCTGTCAATTTTACCGAAACCATTTTATCGCCTCAAATAAGACCGTTCACTCTAATCGTAATTGGATTTCCATCCAATGACGTATCGGAGCCTGCTAATTGAGCCTCAACCCCAGTAGTGTTGTCTTCCAGATTAACTTCCAAATAAAGGTTGTTTTTTGTATCTGCGCCACCAACAAGATTAATGCTGTGTCTAATCAATCCCCCGCCGATTCTAACAATGTGAGCAGATGTAATTCTGCTTAAACCCAATTCCGAAGCAGGAATAACTTCTCCGCCCGTAGTGTAGGAAGTAATGTTAATATCTGCATCAATTGTGTATTCATCGCCTTGAACCCTTGGGCGAGTAAAACCCTTATGGTCTGCTAGGCGAGTCGTCGTGTGTGCCAATTAAAACACCTCACTGTCCAATTGCTTGGAAATAAACAACATCGCCACTGACACAGTGAATAGCCACATTTCCGCTTGCTAGAGGCAAATCCGCATTAACTACTGCGGCGGTGGCTTCTTCTGCGCTTCCCTTATGTGTAAAAACAAGACTTTCAACGAGAGAAAGTCCAGTTTCAATGTTTCCGTCTGTCGCATCGGTTGTGGTTTGTCCACACACCAATCTTCTGTTTCCTTCTAATTTCATATCCAAATGGATTACTGTTGCAAATGCCATATTTAATCATCTCCTTCTTTTTTGTCCTCATTGAATGTTGGTGATTTTACCCTGTCCTCTGAAGAAAGAACAGCCAACTTCACCAATTGTTCGGTATAAGGCTCTGTTTCCGAGAGTCCCGACACCAAATGGATTTCCGTTTGCGATACCATCCTCGAAATATTGGGTTGGTTTCATAACAGACAGCCAAAGGTGGTCAGTATCAAGGAATAATAGGTCCGATAACTTCGTGGATGCGCCACCCGTTTGTGGCATATCCTTAACAGGAATCAAAGGAATATCGTAATAGGTTGCCACACGGAAACCGACTTCTTGACCCTTTGTTCCACGAACACCGTTCACGGTTGGAACAATTTCTTTTCGGTCCATAAATCGCTCTTGGCTCTGCAAAAGGTCAGCAAGGGCTTGAATGGTATCATATCCTGTAAGAATGACCTTGGGGGAACCACCAGCAAGACGAAGGTTGCGAATCATGTCATTTAGACGAGTAAGCGTCAAAGAACGAACATCTCCCGAAGCATAGCCGGAACCAAAGTCCACTTCTGCATCAAGGAAAGAAGCGGCAGTAAATCGCTCATTACCGTAAATTTTAGCATCAACAGTAGAAGCAGAAGCCCCAGTATCGCCTAAAACAGTATCGCTGGCTAAAATTTCAGCACGGTTTGAAATAACCTTCATCAAAGAGGTATAGTTGTTTCCGATGTTGGTCAAAGCAGCCGTTTGATAGTTTTCAAGCGGCATAACCAGCATTTTGTTTTGAACCTCAGCATGGTGCTTACCCATATCTTCACGCATTTGCGCTCTAATATCGCCAATTCCATCGTCAATTTGAGCCATTTCCATAGCCAATTCGCTGAAATCGAATTGGTGTGCAACAACCTTTGGACTCATGTTTAATTGAGCATAGGTTGGAGCAATTGGGCCTAATCCATCTTGAGCCGTAGAAAGGGCGGCATTTTCGGGAACACCACCGATTAAATCGGCTCTTGGGGAATCTGCACCCAAAATGTCTAAAGTCTCTGAACCCGAGGTAGCAACAGAAAACAAATTTCCTGAACCACCAGCAGGGCGGGACTTCAAAACTCGCCAACCGCTTGAGGTATATGGTCGCTTTGAAATCATTGAAAGTGCGTTCACTTCACGGTTGAGCATAGACCAAACCTTCTGCCCATAAACGATGTTGTAAAGGGCGGAAACATCGGAAATTCCGCTTCCCGAAAAGGAAGGAGAACCGTCGTGTCCGGTAAAAATACCGCCAACAGCACCGGCTTGCTTTAAAAGAGCATTACCGGCGGGTAAGTTGTTAATTCCATAAGTCTGTGCTTCTAAGTCTGCAATTGTATTAATATATCCAGTCATGTTTAATCACCTCAAAAATTTCCTCTAACCATTTTGTGAATATCGCTCCAATCCATAGAAGCGATTTCATCAACAGTGGGAACATTAGCGACACTTTCTTCTTGTGCCTTACGAATTTCATCCTTTTGCGTAGTCAAAGACTTTCGCAATTCGCTAAATTCGTTCTTAAGAGAAGCGATTTCCGAAGCGGCATCATAATTTTGCTTGGCAATCACATTCTCTCGACTCTTAACTTCCTTTTCAAATCTGTTTTCAAAGGACTTTTTGAGGTTGTCGTAGGCTAAAGCCTCCAATTGTTCTTGGCGGAAAGCCTCGTAAGCCTTCTCAATATTGCCAACGCTCAAATCAAGCGTTGCCAATTCATTGTTGTTAAAGGCCTTAACAACGGGTAAATCGGAAGGCTTTGGTCGGCCACCTTCAATAATGATTCTATCGGCAGGTTCGCCAATATCATTTCCTGAGCCGTCAAGGGTGGGAAGAATGGCTTTCCTTCCTTCCATATCTTTGTCGTAAGAACCGTTCTCCATTTCCGTGTCAGCCATTTCAAGGGCTTCCTTATCCATATCTGCTCTTTCCATGTCAGCCATTTCGGTGTTCATGTATTCGCCGTTTTCCATGTATTCGCCGTTTTCCATGTTCTCCATTTCCGTGTCCTTCTTTTCTTCTTCCTTTCTCAACGAATTGACTTCCTTCAAAAGTTCGTCTAATTCGCCTAATGCTTTTTCTAGTTTTTCTTGGGTCATAATATCACCTGTTTTTTCTTGCTTTAATATGTCAAATCTCGCTTCGGGGTTAATTCCTTTTTCACAGATGGTAATTTCATGCAACTCTAATTTGCTAATTTCGTTGTATTCTCCCATCCTTTCGTGGCTTTTCTTTACTTTTCGTAATGCTTGTCCACCTATGCTAAAACTTCTTAACGAACCTTTGCGAATGCCTCTTCCTACTTCTTTTGCTTTTTCTATGTCATCTCTTAATTTAATAACAACATAAAATCCGACATCATCTACTTCCGATTTCCATAATCTTCCGGTCTTATCTCGGTATGAATCTACTACTTCTCCCACTTGAACATTTGAATGGTTTGTCATTACGTTTCTGAACCTTGGTTCTTCCATGAATTTTTTAACTGCGTCGTTTAAAGCATCTAATGTGATTAAATCATTTTGTTTATCCACGATTTCAATGCTCGCATATCCTCCAATCATCAGGTCGTCTGCGCTTTTGAGAATGCTGAAATCGTCATTCCTTACCGCTAAGACACCTCCGTTCATGTGTTTCAAACCTCCGTTATCTTTTCAAGTATATAATGGACTCGTATTATTTCTTGGGAAGGGGCAACTCATTGTACCCATCATCATAAATGTTCCACAATCCTTTATCCTTATCCTTATCTGCCGGACTTTGTTTATATCCGGTGAAAGCAATCCACATTTTACCTTCTTCGGCAGGGATTACTCTAAAGTGAATCTTTGTTTCAAATTTATTTCCTTCTAAGAAGTATTCGTGGTAGCCTGTTCTTTGAACGCCTAACTTGACTTCTCCTTCATCAATGGTTTTTTCTTTGTCTAAGTCTTTGCCAACAATAGCGGGATATTTCCCTGCTTTACCAAAGAGGTCAAAAATATCTTCGTCTTTATCTAAGTCAATGAACCAATTAAGAGTTTCATCTTTTAGTTTAATAATCATATTTAAATTCCCATCCTTTCTTAGATAAATCTTAAATTGGCCCTCTCTATACTCTTCGGGAGTTTCATATTTCTTTATTTCTGCCATGATTTTATTTGAGTCATGAACAAACTTATTATTTCTAAACAAAACACCGTGGTCTTTTCCTCTATCTTCTAACCAATCTTTAAGCCTTGCTGATTTAGACTCTAATAAATCTTCATACAAATCTTTAGTGAATTTATTGCCTGCTAAAAACTTATGAAGTTCTTGCGGAGTCTTATCTCCTGCTTTCTTAAGATAATTAAAAATAGCAACAATAATTTTACTTTGCTTTGTCTTCATTATTTCTTCTGCCTGAGCCTTCCACATATCTAAATCAATTAAAGCATTCTTAGACATTAAATTATCTTCCTCGAACCCATAGACTGTGAACCCGTCAAAGTCTCCTTTGATGATAACAGAAGCCTCACCGTGAATATGGTCGGTAATTTTTATTCCTTTCGTTAATGCTTCAACAGAGTATTTTAAAGATTTCTTATTATCTTTTGAAAGCATTTCTAAAGTCACTAATTTTTCAGGAGTATCTACTTCTGGAACTTCAATAACTTTTGCCGAGAATACAGTATATTTACCATTAGATTCTTTGACTTCATCTACCTTTACACGAACAATATCACCAACGCTAACAGAAATCTTAGTGTTTAGTGCTTTACCTACATCCATATACTTTTTACCGTTTAGTTCTTGGCCTTCGGCCTCTTCCTCTAATGGACCGGCCCCTAAAGTATATGAGTATAGGTTGCTTTTAGTTTTCTTTTTGTCAAGAACAATCAAGTCTAAATCAACAAACTTCTTCCACTTTATCCATTTAGGATTCTTCTTTGTTCCCTCAAAATAAGTTGATGTAGCGTCTTTAATGACAACACCTTCTGCTGTCGGCATTTCCATAATAGCCTTTGCATATTCTTCAATATCTTTTATGCTATCAGCCATCCTCGTATCTTTCTTTGACGGAAAATTAAGAACATCACTTGAATGAATAGAATAATTGTTGAACATAATGTTTAATCTTTGTTGTAATGTATCGTCAACTATTTTTTTATCATTATGACGCATAATATCGAACATGTGTGCCTTTAAAGTCGCATCCTTATACTTGTCTTTAAAAACATGAGCGATTGTATCAGCACGATGGAGGGCTTCTTTATCATCAAAGAGAATCAATTCACCATCAAGAATACAATCCCCAAAGTGTTTCTTCTCCATCTCTTTAACAATATCTTTACACTTGGAAGTAATGTCCTTCTCATTATATGAATAAACAGTCACCTTATTATCAATCTTATGGATTTGTATTCTCATGCCGTCATATTTTTCTTGAACAACATACTCTCCACTAAAGCCTTTTAATTCATCCATATCACCAATATCAAAAATGCGATACATTGGTTTGTTAGGTAAAATGAAATCCGATTGCGATTTTTCTTCTTCGGACTTTGTTAAGTCCATGTCCTTAATATCTTTTAAGTCTTCCCAATCTTCTTTTTGATGTTTAGAGAAAAATAGTAATTCTAAAAAGTCAAGAGCCGCCTTAACTTTCTTTTCTACCTTCTTTGAGTCTTTTCCATCCCCGTACTGCTCGATAATATAGAGGGCGATGTCGTCCGATTGTAGGTCAAGCCCCTTAAGGCCGTCTGTGATTTCGTCAGGCTCCATGTCTTTAATGCTATAAATGTCTGGAGATAGGGCTTTATCGTCTTCTCTCATAGCATAGTGAACAAATTTGACCATTAACTCTGGAGATTCTAATAATGCTTCAAGAACGTCCCCTTTGAACTTTTTAGCAAAAGGGTCAGAAACGAACTCAGAAGACATGCGTAAGGCTTTGATACCTTCATATACCTTTTCAGCAAAATTAGAAGTAGGGTCGGAGGATTCGTTGTTTTCCAAATCTTCTTCTTGAATGTAATCTTTTAATTCTTCGCCTAACTCACTTGAATTATCGTAGAGGCTTTGAATCTCTTCAATTGATTTACGCCAACGACCGCCGTATTCTTTGGGGTCTGTTCTTGCAGAAAGATATGCGACTCTTGTTTTTTCAAAGAGTCGTAAGATTTCTTCCGAAGGGCTATCCTTCTCAATGAGATAAGCCATTCAATCACAAACCAAATGAAGAATCTACTAATTTTTTAACTTCGCTAACAATTTCTTTGAGAGGTTCGACATCTGGCAAGGTTTTTCTTTTCTCTGCCAAATTAATTGTAAGTTGGATTTCCATCTCAATTTTCCTCAAAAGGTCTCTTGGAACAGAAACCATTCTATCTTCTTTTTTTAAAGTCTCACCAGCCAAACCATATCCTTCTTTCTTCTGGGTCTGGTTCTTAATTTTTACATTTTGTGCTTTAGGTCGCTTAATCTTAACCACTTCTACTTCGTGGTCGTAAGGCATAATTTGAGTAGATTCGTGAAGCATACTCTTTGCGTGTCTTGCCTTCTTAATTGCCATAGCAATAATCGCTTCTTCCTTCGTCATCTTTTCTGGCATATTATTGTCCTCCTGCATTTTTCACTAATTCGTGAATGTCTTCCCATTCCATTTTGGCAATATCACCTGCTGGCGACATTGGAGCAGAATTGCTGATGTGTGGTGTTGGAGTATTCGCTACGATGAACCCGGACTTCATTAATAGGTTATCGTCATTATATACTGCTTTTTCTAATCTTTCAATTTTATCTGTTAGAGCCTTAATAATCTCCAACAAGTCTTTATTAATGTCCGTATCTGTCATATCAATCATCCTTCTTTCTTTTTGGCTTTGGATAAACTAAATCCCTAATTTGGCGATAGAGCAATTCATACTCCTTACGAAGTTTGGTAGCAGTGGCGACAATATCAAGGTTGCGTTCATCCATGCTCTTGACTTTTTTGGTCAATGCTTTATCTGACTTTGTAAATTCTAAAGTCTCAAGCATGTTCAGTAATTCACCTAATTTGGTAAAGTCCTGTCCAAAAAATTCTGTTGGTTCTGCTGCTTGCAGCGTCTTTTTCAAAGCCTTTCTTTGTTTGGGGTCAAGGGAATTTAAAATAGTCTCAGACTTCTTTGCTTTCTCTAATTTAATTTCTCGCCCATCATCATAAAAATCCCATGTCATGCTTATAGCCCTCCTAATCCTAATTGTCTCAAATTATCTTGTGTTCTTTTGTTATTATAGATTCTTAAGAGTTTTTTTCCTTCTGCAGTGTTTTCAGGAATATTGCGAATAATAGACATAAAACCAGTAGAGGGACGCTTAATGACAGACTGTTTCAATTTATCTATCAATTTTTCAGTCTCACCTTCCTTCCCTTCTTCAAATGGTTTTTCCTGTAGATTTTTTACCTTCTCGGCAATTTCTATGTTTTTGTCGAGAGTTTCTAAATATTTGTCAAACTGCTTCAATTTAGATGACATTCCACCTTCACCAGATATGCTGCCCTCTTCTTCCGGCTTATTCTTTTCTTCCTCAACCAATTTTTTCAATTCATCATACACATATTTACGAACATACTTTGATGCACTTTTTTGGTCTTTAGGGTTCTCCAGTAAATTATTTAATCTTCTCTCTTTTACTGTTTTTCTTGAGAGTTTTTTCGTTCCAGTTCCTTCGAGAATATCATTAATTCTATCATTGTAATACACCACTCTACCAAAATCCTCTGAAAAATTAATAGTTTGATTTAGTTCAAGAAACAATTCCATCCCAACATCTAATAATTTTTCTTTGTTTTCAGGGGTAATTTTGTCTCTATGTATTTCAGGGATATACATTGAGCCTTTATTTTTATCAAATAGAGTTTCAGAAATAAAATCCTTTGCAGAAGATTCACTATAGAAGTTTTCTAAAATAAGTGAAACTGACTCACGAAAATCTTCATTACGAGCAACCTTATTTGCAAAATCTTTCATTTTATCTTTAATTTCACCCTCATTGGATTTATCAGCATCTCTTCTTTTAGTGTCTTTTCTGAATTTTACTGCATCTGCTTGTTGCTTAGTTAAATCAATATCCTCCAACATTTGTGAATAAAATTCAATAGTAGACTTTACGAATCCATTCCAGTATTCAGCATCTCTTGATTTTAAATCAAATTGTTCTTTACCTCTTGCTCTTTCCGCTTCATCAGTCTCTTTTGCAAATTTATCCTTAAATCCAGAGGTTCCTGTTTTTAAATCTACCTTAAACTCTTTTCGTTCCTCTACTAAGGTTTCAAGGCGAGACATAAGTTTTCTAGCCGCCTTTTTCTTAGTTTCCGAAAAATTAGAACTAGTGTATATTTTCTTTAATAATTCGTAAATTCTATAAACTGCTCCCCTATGAGCATCGTGAATAAGTCTAATTGGAGACAAGCGTTTTTTTCTTGGGTTGGCATCCACTTTAGTGTTTAAAACAGCGTTAAAATATTCACTAAATTCACTACCTTTAGGATAGGGCAGTTCAATCTTAGTTTTTAAGTTTCTTTCCTGAGCATCAGCATCTAAAATTTCTTTACTATCAGCAATCAGTCTCTTAAGTTCTTTCATATCTTTATCGTCAAAAAGAGTAGAAACTAACTCTATTTGATTAAGTGGTTTATTGACAGTCTCGACTTCTTTTCTCGACTTAATACGATTTAATACTTCTTCGGGCTTTAAAGTGCCTAAACCCAAACCTCTTAACTGAGCGTCAAACGCTTCTTTAAGTCCTTCTGAGTATTTTACTGCTCTATAACCAGCATCTTGTTGGTCTATTTTTTTCCGACCTATTGAAAACGTCTCTCCTTTATCAAAAGAAATAACATATCTAAAAATAGCATTAGCATCTTGAATAACATCAAGATATTTTTCCAAATTTGCCTTTGTGGGCTTCTTGATATAATTTAAAATTGCACTATCGAATTTTTCTTGAGATGCAACTTTCTTATTTTCTTTGATTTTTTCGTCAATTTCTTTCAATGTATTTCTATTGTCTTCCAACTTATCTGCAATCTTTTTTGAAGCCTCTGTAATTTTTTGACTATAATCAGAAATTGTTTTAGACTGCACTTTATTATATTCTTTACTTTTTTTTGCAGATTTTTCTCTAAGAGTTTTAATTTGATTTAAGATTTGTTTTGCCTCTTCACCTTCTACAACTTTTCTTTTTTCCTGTAAAGACCTAATTTGTGAGGATATTTTATCTATTTCTTTTTTCTTTTCAGACAACATTTTTTTATCCTCATCAGATAAATCCCCCGTTGATTTTTGAGCATCGGATAATTTTTTTATTAGTTTTTTATTATCTTCTAAGATTTGTTTTCGCATATTTTTAAATTCTTCAGGAATATCCTTTTCCCTCACTTCTCTATTTTTTCTTCCCATAGCCGCCAATAATAAATCGGCATTAGAGGTTTCTCTCTTTAAAATATTATCATCTAACGATTCAGCAAAAAACTTCAAAAGATAATATAAATTATCCTCTTGCTTCGCAATAATCGCTTGCCACATAAGACAGCCTCAGAAGGGAATATTTTCTTTCTTGCCTCTTCTTCGCTGTGGAGGAAGAATAACATCGGGAACATCATTTGATGCAAGGGTCGCCTTATGCGTGGTATCGGGAGGCAGACCCCCAACCGAGAAGTCTCGGTTCTTCGTAGTCTTCCTCATATCGTCTGCATTCTGCGCTCTAACCTTTGCTAATTCTTTCTTTAAGCGGATTTCTTTTTGTTTCGTATCTTCTGTCATATTAACCGACTCTCCTTTCACTTCTTCTATCTACATTTTGATTTCCAGCATCTTCAGGTAATCCCGTCATTCGCTTGTCCGGCCCTACGCTCATTGAGGGTTTATTCCTTGTGGCGGGTGGGTTCTCTTGGGGCTTAGATTGTTGTCCCATTAACGATTGTTCCTGTAATTGTCCCAATTGTGAAGCATCAATATTTGTTCCAGCATAGGGGTCTTTTTCAACCTGTCCCTCTTCTTTTGGTTGCCCTTCTTCGGGTTGAGGTTCAGGCTTTGAATAAGTAAATTGGCCGTCTTCATCCATGTCAATTTCAAATCCTAAATTCTTAATTGATGCCGCAATATTGACTTCAATCTCACGCTTCCGAAGAACAGCGATTTCATCCTCTTCTTCACTTGGAGGTAGTTTTAAGTCCCAATCTGTAATACCAAATTGCTTTGTTAAGAATGGAAATACATAGTTGTTATAAACATTTTGTGCCATTTGAACGGCTCTATTCGTTACGAGGATTTGCATACCTTCGTTGTTTAATCCACCACTAGTAGTATTATCTGCCATGAATACCTTACTAACTCCATAGAAAGCAGAAATCCTATCTCTTAAATCATCTTTGACGGAGACATAATCCATTTCCTTGAGGCTGTCCATGAATTTAATCCACTCAACTGAACCCTTACCGCCTTCTGCTTCGATTCCCATAACAGGAATAAAGTGCGGGTCTTTTTCCATCTTCTCTTTAACAGAACGCCAAAAGGCTCTCATTGAATCCATATTTCTTGTTTGAACAGCAAGTAATCCTCTTGGCATACGACTCTTAGTGTAAGAAGAATTAACATAGTTTTCCATAGCAATAAGAGTCATAATGTGATTGTATAATGTAATAACAGGAGAAAAACCATACAAGCGCGAGGGGCTATATTTGCTAAAGTGAAGAACTTCTCCTTCAATAAAATATTGTTCTTCCCCATTAGCCCGATTTACATAATGCACGGGAAAGGTTCTACTGCCACATATTTCACAATTTTCATGCGGTTCTGTTGAAATAAAATCACGATGATTTACGCACGTAAATCCCTTTGTTCCCTTAACTCCATTTTCATCTGCATAAATAAACATTGTTACAGGGTCGCCACGATAAATTTCTTTGATGCGGTGCATTCTAATTTTACCGTTTCCATCCAAAAAATATTCTTTAACAAAGACAATGTAGGCATCATCCATAGTATTGAGGTCGTCTTCCAACTCTTTCATCACATCAATAAATAACTGTTCAGATGGATTCACATATCCCTCTAAGAATTTTTCTGCATATTGTAATTGTTTTTCATCTGGGACTTTCAAATCTTCTGAGCCACATCTTGTGCATTTTAAAACTGCCATTTTATGTTTTTTTCCACAGTTATTACAATGTGCCTCAAATGCCTTTTCCCATTCATAGCCTCTTCGGAAAATTTCCTGTTTTAATTGGGTAATACAAGTGCGAACAATGACTGATTGTTGCACCATAGAATAAATGATTGGCGCTGTCATCATGTAGTTATTCTGTCGTTCTTGAATACCCATGTTGTAAATCTGCCTATCAGCAGGTTTTGGGGTAGAACGACGAAATAGGTTAGTAAAGGAAAAGCGTCTTTTTTGTTCAACCATGCTTACGCCTCCCATTCCTTTGAGGTATTATCTCTCTTATCAATGTGCCTATTCGTGTAGCATCAGTAAGGCTTCGTCCAAAGCATCGCTTCATCAATTTGACAAGTAAAACACCTATTGGTGATTGTTTCTTTTTTACATTTTCTACAAACAGTAGCATATCTAATTTTCTTAGGTAGTTTTGTTCTCACTTTATGTTTGAAAATATCGTAGTGTTGCCGAGGCATTAACGACCTCTCCTAATTCTTCTTTGTTCGTCTTCTCTACGCTCTCTGTCTTTTAGTTCTTGCTCTCTTCGCTTTCTTTGTGAAGCGGTTTGTCTTTGACTACGAGTTTTCTTTTGAGAAGTTTGCCTATTTTGTTTTCTTTGGCCCTTTCTTCCTGTATATTTATCAGACGTTCTTGCCCTTTGTTGAGCCATCATTCGCTCTTGATTTTTTCTCTGTCTTTCCTGTTCAAGTTTTCGCATTCGTTCATTCTCTTCTTCTTCTTTTATTCTTTTACGGTAATTATTAAAATTGTCCCTTGCTTCTAAAAATTCAGGGTTTTCAAACAATTTGTCATAAAATTCAGTTTCTTTGTGGATAGGCACTTTTAATCGTAAAACACGGTCTTTTTCATTATCATATTCCTTTTCATCGCTGTTGAGTGCATCTACGTATATTCCTGTATACTCTTTAATAAATTCTTCTAATGACAACTGTTCAAAATTTTCTTTACTTACAGCCTCAACTAATTCGTCATACATCCTTTGCTTAAACATAGGCTGAATGACTTCCATACTCATTTTCTCATCAATATCTTCACTTAATTTATAGTCATTTGATTCGTAAAGTTTCCCATATATATCAATATATGAATTTACAAGTTCTCCTATTGATTTTTCTTTTTTGATAATATTAAACCACATTTTGCATCCCTCCGATTTGTTCCATAGAATCCATCACCGACATTTTGCAATTGTCTTTGTATTTTTGAATATTATCCAAGTAAATTCCCTCTTTAGCGAAATCAAAACCAACATGGTCTTTATGGTTCTCCCACTTCATCAGTTTGAAGATTTCATCACAGCGTTCTTTATACCACGCTTCTTTTTTGAAACCCTTCTTCATTCTCACTAACTCAAGAAGCAATTCTGCATTTCCCTTTTTCATTCTAAGATGTGGTAAGCATTTAGTTAAGAGGCTATGCACATCGTCTTGAGAATAAAAGTTTAAACGATTGACGGGGCGAGTATCTTGCGGAGACTTTTGATTTAGATGTAATTTTCCGAAACCAATATCCTTATGGATTTCTTCCATGAATACTCTACCTCTATCGCCCGTAGCGACTAATCCTACTCTTGGGTTATGGCTTCTATCCATTGTAATATATCCGTCAGAATCAATAAATGCCGCAGTGTAGGCCCAAATGTTTTTCTTGAGCATATCTGGCAATTTGTAATGGCTACCTTCCACTTCACCAACATCCATTTTTTTAATCATTCCTTTAATAATTCTGGTAGAAGTATTTTTGTGCAAAGTTGTCGGCATTCTGTCATAAATCTGCCCTACGCCAATTCCCGGATTTTCACAGATAGTTTCAAAAATAAAGTCATATGTTCTTTCTTTCTTTGACTTGATAAGTGATTGGTCTGTTATTGATTTAATGACTTGCCTAAAATGTTTTCTGGCAGAACGAATATCCTTTTCTAATTTAGCAAAATCTGATGAGAAAGCCATCCCATCTTGATTTAATGTCGCCTCCCACATCTTACAAAGAGAATCAACAACCTGCCTTCTTGTTGGCACATCATCAATCTTGTTTAACTTTTGTAGGTCTTTCTCATTAAATCGCATTTTAAGTAGAGGAACTTCATACGGAGCAATCCAGTAAATAGACTTAATGCATTTAGAAATGTGGTCAGAATAACCATCAATGACTGTATCAATTGCCTTTGCCATCTTAGTCCTATGTTCTCCTTTCAATTGCCTTCGGGCTTTTCTCATCTTTTTGATAAGGTCAGGAATAGTCTGCCCATCAACGGTATATTCAGATGGAAAGACTTGAAGTTGCTTTCTTGCTTCGGTGGCATTGATATTAAGGTTCTTGGAAAGGTTAGTGATTGCTTCATAATCGGACATAACATGCGTAAAACTCTTACTGGTCATTTCTTGTAATTCTCTTTCTTTTTCCGCTAATTCCTTGAGTCTTGCGGCGGCTTCGTCCTTTTCTTCAGGACTTAATTTATTAGAAATCACCATGTTATATTCACCTCAAAAGTTAAGACCTATGAAGCCATTTGACCGCCCATATTTCGGCTGGCTTACCGGCTCAAATATTCCCATATCGTCTAAGAGTATGAAGGTTTCACTAAGCGTATGAGTGGCCGCATTCGCTAAAGCAAGACTCATCACCATATCGTCATGCGCTCCAATCCCTTCAAATTTGCCACGGTCGGTAATCGCAAACATGGACAATTCTTCAATTAGCGAACCGGAGACTCTACGGCTTTCCTCGTTGCCGTAGGGCAAGTTAATTTTCTCGTTCTCAAAATTCATTTGAAGGCTTAAAATAATCTCTTCTTTGCGCTTTCTTGTAGTATTAAAGTCATGCACATTTAAATCAGTAACATTTCTAAGTTCTTGCGTAAAAGATTTAGCAAATGTATTTGTTTCAAATAATACGGCTTCAGGGTGGAAAATCTTACCAATCAATCTAACCTTTTGAATATTTTCTCTAAATTCTACATTCTTTGAACGGTCAACATATACGATAGATTTATTGTCATTTTCATCTACTTCAAGAACAGTAATGACGTTGTAATCTCCATCTGTTGAAATTGCAGGGTCAACCCCGACATAATATTTATATCCTTCTCTTCTTTGTGGGCGGAGAACAAAGTTTTTATTCTTGGCCTTTTCTAAATACTCAGGATTGAATAAAGATGTTCCCGTTGAAATGGGAACGCACATGTATTCCCGTGTGAACATCAGTGAACCCACTTCGGCCTTTCTTGCCATAAGTGCATCATAAGCCCAACGCTCAGGCCAAAGAGGCTCATTTAAAGAATTAAGGCATGGGTATGTCCTAACAGTGTAGGCTTCATTTTCACCTAATTGCTGATAAATATCTGTATAACTAAAAGGAGTTCCAATGACTCGCAAAGAAGCAGTATGGTGAAGTGTGGGAATCATATCACCGTAAAACCAATCAGTGACTTTCTGAATCCCAGAAATACTAAATTCTTTTAAGGGGTCGTCAATAATAATTTCTTGTGGGTGTAATCCACGAATCTGTGAACCAACAGACCTTTCGAGAATTTGATTGCCGTTTGTCAATGTGATATTTCCAATAGCCCAACCTCTTGCGGGTTTGAATTTCTTGAGCATTGGGTGGGTGAACATTTTATCAATATCTCTCATGTGAACCAAAGTCTGCTTTTGGTTAGAAGAAATGTAAAGCATTTGATATGGGGGTTCGGAAAAAATTAGTTTCCATACTACCCAACTGTGCATAAATACAGATTTACCGTGGTCTCTTGCACAAATAATAACTGTTCTTTGGGTGTCGTTCATTAACTCATGCCATTCTTGAATGTAAGAGGGAAAGTCAAAACCAAGAACATTTTGAAAGAAATAGGGAAAGGAATTTTTGGATAACTTCATATCCATTTCATGCTCAAAATTAAAAGTATCTAATTCCATTTTAGAACCTCCATCCATCTTGGGGAATCTAATTTAATCCATTTTTGTATTTGGTCAGGATATTCAATACCCTCTAATTCTTCTTGTATTTCATTAGGAAGTTCATCTTTATT
>VMHT01129761.1_pt1 | contig 24465 bp, 21 predicted proteins | sample 4693611 | NCBI WGS metagenome assembly VMHT01 (sample SAMN12280063, study PRJNA550983) | marine metagenome | isolation source: seawater sampled from same location over 5 years 0.02-0.2 micron viral filtrate | place: USA: collected off the coast of southern California halfway between the port... ...
CCACTATAGTAGAGTAAGATACCTGAAGATCATGAAGCGCCTGTAAAATACCAATGTGCGCCGGCAAGCGGGTGCCGCCGCCAGATAAAATCGGGACGATGGTAGAGGGATAGTTTGTATGCTGCATGTCGTTTCTCACAAGCCACTTATTCAAAGCCTAGTTCAGTTACCTCGGCTTTGCGTAAAAAAGTGCCATAGTGGGATACTAATAATAAGTAGAATAAACCTGTATTTACCCCCTGCGCTTCATTGGTGTGCAGCAAAAGGATGATGCCCCGTCGAAATTTTGTTTTTACCCGCCAAACCCGGAACATTGTACCGGCAGATACATTGCATCTGGGCGGTCCTGAGTCTACACTTAGCCGATTTTTTAAAAATGGGTAGGAACAATGAGGCGATACGCCTTAGGAATTGAATATGATGGGGCTGCTCTTTATGGCTGGCAGCGCCAGCGTGGTGTTAAAACCGTGCAGGAATATCTGGAGAATGCACTTTCAAAAGTCGCCGATACCAGGATCAACGTGCAGTGCGCCGGTCGCACGGATGCCGGCGTGCATGCTACCGGCCAGGTGGTGCATTTTGAATCGCCGAACGCCCGTCCGCTAAAAGCCTGGGAGATGGGCGCGAACACCAATCTGCCAGATTCGGTGGCGGTCAACTGGGCGTGTGAAGTGCCTGATGAATTTCATGCCCGGTTTTCGGCCACCCACCGGCGCTATCGCTACATAATGTACAATGCGGTTTTGCGTCCGGCGATTCTGGGTAAGGGGGTGACGCATGTTTACAAACCTCTGGATGCCGATCGTATGCATCGCGCCGCCCAGGCGCTGTTAGGTGAACAGGATTTTAGTGCCTTTCGGGCTGCGCATTGTCAGTCAAACTCGCCATTTCGTAAAATTACCGATATTGCTGTAAGCCGACAAGGCCGCTATGTCATTCTGGATATTCGTGCGAATGCATTTTTGCACCATATGGTCAGAAATATCGTAGGCTCCCTGATAGAGATAGGTGCTCAGGAGCAACCGGTAGAATGGCTCAGCGAGTTATTGCAGGCCAAAGACCGGACTCAGGCCGCGGCTACCGCCAAGCCCCATGGCTTGTACCTGGTGGATGTGACCTATCCGGAGCCGTTTTCGTTGCCCGCTCGCCCGTTAGGGCCCTTATTTTTGCCGGATAACTAAGCAGGCATGATAGGGTTAACTTCTAAGACCAGTTTTATTTTTTCGATTATTCTGTATTGTGGTCTAATAGCGGGCTGTATTGAAACATTGCGGTGCACCAATAAAGATTAACTAAGCCTCCGCACAACCAACGAGCAAAAGGATTCTCTTAAATGAGCTGGATTCAAAAAATTCTTCCGCGGACACAGACCTCCACCAAAGGCAACGTGCCAGAAGGGGTCTGGACCAAATGCGGCAGCTGTCACGCCGTATTGTATAAAAGCGATCTGGAGAAACAGCTGGAAGTGTGTCCCAAGTGTGATCACCATATGCGGATCAGTGGGCGCCGCCGTCTAGAGTCATTTCTTGACCAAAACGATCGTGAAGAAATTGGTAGCGAATTTGAACCTCAGGATATCCTGAAATTTAAAGATTCCAAGCGCTATAAAGATCGTATTTCTGCGGCGCAGAAAAGCACCAATGAAAAAGATGCGCTGATTGCCATGAAAGGTAAGCTGAAAGGTAAGCCGATTGTGGCAGTCAGCTTCGAATTCGCCTTTATGGGCGGGTCTATGGCATCAGTCGTGGGCGCCCGGTTTGTGGCAGCCGTGAATGTGTGTCTTGAACACAACCTCCCGTTGGTGTGCTTTTCTGCCAGTGGCGGAGCGCGGATGCAGGAAGCGCTGATGTCGCTGATGCAAATGGCGAAAACGTCTGCAGCGCTGGCGAAAATGCGCGAAAAGCATTTGCCGTATATCTCTGTGCTGACAGACCCGACTATGGGTGGCGTATCCGCCAGTCTGGCCATGCTGGGCGACATTAATGTGGCTGAACCTAAGGCACTGATTGGTTTTGCAGGACCTCGGGTTATTGAGCAAACCGTGCGTGAAACCTTACCAGAAGGCTTCCAGCGCAGTGAGTTTTTGGTTGAAAAAGGCGCGATTGACATGATTGTTGACCGTCGTAATATGCGCGACAAGCTGTACGGCTTGCTGGTAAAACTGCATCGAACTGACTAAGTGAAAAACGATAAGATAAGCACTGCGCCAGTTACCGGTAATCTGGCGCAGTGGCTCCACTATCTGGAATCTATCCATCCCAGCGCCATCGATTTGGGTCTGAACCGGGTTAAAGCGGTGGCTGATAATCTTGGATTAAATTTTTCAGATAAAACCGTGATTACCGTTGGTGGCACCAATGGAAAAGGGACCACCTGTCGCTTTTTAGAGCTTGCCTGTAACCAGCAAAACAAAACCACCGGTGTGTACAGCTCTCCCCACCTTTTGTGCTATACCGAACGGGTGCGTATCAATGGCGAACCAGCCTCTGCTGAAGCGTTTTGTGCGGCTTTCAACCAAATTGAAAGCACCCGGGGGGATATCACGTTAACCTACTTTGAATTCAGCACTCTGGCGGCACTGTTGCTGATGCAGCAACACAATGTAGAGGTCCTGATTCTGGAAGTAGGGCTGGGCGGCAGGCTCGACGCTACCAATATTATTGATGCAGATTTGGCGGTCATTACCACCATTGATCTGGATCATCAGGATTGGCTGGGTAACACCCGCGAAGCAATTGCCCGTGAAAAAGCGGGGATTATGCGCTTTCATAAAAAGGCAGTGATTGGCGAGCTGGTACCGCCTTCCAGTTTGAAAGAAGAAGTGTCCCGGTTAGAAGTGGAAGCGTTGTGGGCCACCAAAGATTATCGCTTTAGCCAGTCGCAAACCTGGCAATGGCAAAACGGTACTCATTGCTTTAGCCAGCTTCCTGAACCCCATATCCCAAGGCAGAATATCGCCACGGCGCTGGCTGCATTGCATCATCTGAACTGGTTGCCGGATGAAAGTCAGGTACGCAGTCTGATTGACTCGGCCACGATGCCCGGTCGCTTACAAACCGTACGGGATGAACCCTGGGTGGTGGTAGATGTAGGTCACAATCCTCAGGCTGTAAGAGCGATGGTAAGCTGGCTGGAAACTCAGCAATATACCCGTCTGCATCTAGTGGCGGGGATGCTTAAAGATAAGTCTGTAGAAGCGACCCTGGCCGAGTTTTCCGGAACGCCAGCACAGTGGTATCTGGGTAGTACGACCGGCCCCAGAGGAGCCTCGGCACAAACGTTACTGGATAATCTTGAAGATGACCTGCAATCTGAGGCAAGCTGTTTCGAAGAAGTTGCCATGGCGTATCAGGCTGCGCTAGGCAAGGCCACAAAAGACGATCTTATTCTGGTATTTGGCTCGTTTTTAACTGTGGCAGATATAATGCGTTATGAGTCTGATTCCAACATATAACAGGAGTGCGATGTGAGTTCGGCTTTGCAAAATCGCCTGGTAGGCACCGTAATTGTAGTGGCACTGGCGGTCATATTCCTGCCTGATTTTTTAGATGGCAAAAAAGAAACCCAGCAAACCACATTTTCCAGTATTCCTGATACCCCTGCAAAAAAACCGATTGTAGAGCCGGATACCTTTCCTTCAGAGCGGGTGGCGAAAGCCGCACAACGGCCCCTTGAAATTGTTAACGAGCGGGCAGTGGACGATCCAGCAGACGGTGAACCCGGTGCCGCATCACAAGACGCCGCAGAAGCGCCCACCAATGATTTGGCAAGCCGGACCGTGGTGAGTCAGACCGCCGGAGCGGAGGACGCAGGGTGGGTGGTTCAGCTTGGCAGCTTTCGGCATCAAAAAAATGTACAGCAATTGCTTAAAAAACTGGAAAAAGCTGGCTACCGGGCATTCAGCCGGCCGGTAAAAACCAATTCGGGGTCGTTAACCAAAGTATTTGTAGGCCCGGATTTGAATAAGAAAAAGCTAGATTCGGCTATTCCTCACTTAAAAGAAATTACCGGGCTGAAAGGACGCATTACAAAGTTTAAAGTAAACTAAGCAGAGGCTGATTATCGGCTGATGCATACCCATGGGGAATCGTACGAAGACGCCGGATTTGTCTATTCGTTAAGCTATTTTGCGATTGGTAATGACCCGGGGTTCTGATAGAATGCGCGCCATCTGTCACGATGCATTTTGCTTAAATCTGCTCATCTAGTATTAAAGGCCGATATAACGTGTTGAACTGGGTAGACTTTACCATCCTGGGTATCATTGCGATATCTACCCTCATTAGCCTTGTCAGGGGCTTTGTCAAAGAAGCTATCTCGTTGGTGGTTTGGTTTGGCGCTCTTTTTATTGCCAGTCAGTTTTTTGCCGACCTAGCTGTTTATTATACCCGCATTGAAGATCCCATATTACGAAATGGTGCAGCGATTGCCTCATTATTCATCGTCACCCTGATTCTGGGCGGGATGGTTAATCATGTCGTCGGCCGGGCTGTCCAGGCGTCGGGGCTGTCAGGCGCCGACCGTATCCTTGGGGTGGTTTTTGGTGGCCTGCGAGGCCTGCTGATAATCAGCGCTTTATTATTTTTTCTGGATACTTTTACTGCGGCAGCAACCGCACTTTGGTGGCAACAGTCTATGCTTATCCCAGAATTTGGAATTATTATTGAGTGGTTTTTTACCTTTGTAAAAGGCAGCTCCAGTTTTTTAACTCCCGCTTGAAATAGGTAAATCAGATGTGTGGTATTGTCGGAATAGTTGGTAAAACCCCGGTAGCGCAGTCGTTATATGATGGGCTAACGGTGTTACAGCACCGAGGCCAGGATGCTGCCGGAATTATAACCATAGAGCAGAACCGGTTTAATTTACGTAAAGCAAACGGGTTGGTTCGTGATGCGTTTCACACGCGTCATATGAAGCGCTTGTCAGGTAACATGGGTATAGGTCATGTGCGCTACCCAACGGCGGGCACCTCCAGCTCGGCCGAAGCTCAGCCGTTCTATGTAAACTCGCCTTTTGGTATTGCGTTTGCGCACAATGGTAATTTAACGAATTCTCATGACTTACAGGAAGAAGTCTTCAGAATAGCCCGTCGCCATATCAATACCTCATCAGACTCTGAAATCCTGCTGAATATTTTTGCTCATGAATTACAAAATTGTACTGAGTTAAGTGTTAGCGCCGAAGATGTCTTTAAAGTAGTGACCAGTGTCCACAAAAAAATTCGTGGGGCCTACGCGGTGGTCGCCGCCATTATCGGACAAGGCGTGGTGGCGTTTCGTGACCCGAATGGGATCCGCCCGCTGGCGTTAGGTAAGCGCGTTACTGCCATGGGCGAAGAGTACATGGTCGCGTCCGAGTCGGTCGCGCTGGACGCGGTTGGCTTTACGTTTATTCGTGATGTGGCCCCCGGCGAAGCCATCTTTATTACAGAAGAAGGCGAACTGCATACCCAGCAATGTGCAGAGAACCCATCGACTTCACCCTGTATTTTTGAATTTGTATACTTTGCCCGTCCTGATACCTTTATCGATGGTATCTCGGTTTATGCTTCCCGGGTGAATATGGGGCGTAAGTTGGGCGAAAAAATTGCCCGTGAGTGGGCCGACCTGGATATTGATGTGGTTATTCCTATTCCTGAAACCTCCATGGATGTGGCTTTGCAGATTGCCAACACACTGGAGCTGCCATATCGTCAGGGGTTTGTAAAAAACCGCTATATCGGTCGCACATTTATAATGCCAGGGCAGACGATGCGTAAGCAGTCGGTCCGCCGTAAGCTCAATGCCATTTCTTCAGAGTTTAAAGGCAAGAGCGTATTGCTGGTAGATGATTCTATTGTTCGGGGGACCACCTCCGGTCAGATCATCGAAATGGCACGAGAGTCTGGTGCTAAGAAAGTTTACTTCGCTTCTGCTGCTCCGGAAATTCGTTTTCCGAATGTGTATGGCATCGACATGCCTTCGGCCAACGAGTTGATTGCCTATGGTCGGGAAATAGAACAAATCACTGATTTGATCCAGGCCGACGGTCTTATCTTCCAGGATATTTCAGATTTGGTCGAAGCTGTTCGGGAAGAAAACCCGGAAATCCAGCGGTTTGAAACCTCGGTGTTTGACGGAAACTATATCACCGCCGATATTGACCAGGCTTATCTTGAACGTATCGATTTAGCCAGAGGCGAGTCTAGCCGGGCGCCGGTATTGCAGGCAGAGCTGTCTAATCTGGATATGCACAATATGGACTCAGACTGATACGGTCTGAGTGGCATAAAAAACGCAGCCTTATGGCTGCGTTTTTTGTATCTGCTGGTCAATGTTGCTTAGTGCAGGAACTCAGGTCCCAGTCCGGAGCCCCAGGCGATGACGGTGGCAGCCATCAAAATACTCAATAGCACCAGGCCACAGGTAACCACTGAGCTTGCGTAAATAAAACCCTTTTCTTCAGGGATATGCATAATGATAGGCACCCCTGAATACAACAGGTACACCGAGTAAGATAAGGCAATCAGTCCCACACTCATTACAAACCAAAGCTCAGGGTAAAGACCGGCGAATCCGACCATAAATAATGGGGTCGCGGTATAGGCGGCCAGCTCCAACGATTGAGTATAGGTGGGTTTGGCATCAAAAATATTGGCCAGTTCGTGAATCATGATCGCCAGACAAAGCGCGCCGACCACTAATCCAAAGTACATACCTGTCGCCAAAAAGACTGCACTTTGAGGGGTCAGTCGAATAAGTTCCCCGGCCCCGAAACTCCAGCCCAGCTGCGTTCCTGAATAGTAGGTGACCAGCGAGGGAATCAGCGCAATAAACAGTATATGACTCAGCGCATAAGCGTAATTTTCGTGTTGTTTGTCGATGCATTCCCACTCTTCGCGCGGGTGGGTGTAAATCCCCAACAGATGGTTCAGAATCATAATATTCCTCAGGTTATTTACATTCTGTTAACAGGGTTACTATCCGGCAAGAAGGCTGGGGAGTCAATGAAAAAGTTCAAAAAGTATACAGAAGTAAAGGTGGAACGTTCAGGTTTAAGCCGGTCGGCTGTGGGGCGGCTAAGCCGGCATACTCAACCCTCACAGGGTATAAAACCCATAGTGCCTACCGTTGGTTGTGGACAAGATTAGATTTTTTTGGTCTTCATCGGCGCAGAGGTAAGTCGCAGGTAGGCCATTCCCTGAATTTCTGCGCCATTTGTTGATACTGGCCAGCCGAAATGGGGCAACATCCCCCTTTGCCAAGACGATTATATAAGCTATTGATTGGACGCTTTTTATTATGAAGCTTTACGACAGATAAGGTATGCTACACCGGATTATTAAAATGCTCTGCAACGCTATATGCCACGCTCATCAACAGGTATGGGCGGTTATCGACTATTGACGCAATAGCCATACTTGAAGCGGCTGGCTTGAAAACTGGCCGTGTTCGCAGACAATGGAAAATTTACGTAACAACCCGAAGTCTTTAATATAAATTCAGAGAAAAAACGGAGTTTAACAACGATAGTCTTGTCCGGTATAAACAATCTATACCGGCAGCAACTTTGTCTTTCTTCGGTTGTTAAACCATATACAGGATGCGCATTATGATTGAACCACTTCCGATTACATTGAAAAATATTGCCCGGCAAACCTGGTCTGCCCATAGCACCAGCTCGCGCCCCAAAGACTCAGAAGCTCACTTTCTTCGTGTTGCACCCCAGTGGGAGCTTAGACTGGTGGCCACCATAGAAAATGATCTTCTGCCCCTTAAGCCCTCAGAAATACCGGCAGGCGGCGGTATTTTCCGGACCCCGGTGGCCGTAGAAATAACCGCTATTGCGCGCCATACAAATCAAGAAGGACGGCCTGAGATACATAAGTCTGAAGCCGCGCCAGAGGTTTTCTCCTTAGAAAGCAACACCGATGATATTTCACTACCGGCGATGCCTGAAGGACTGGAACTGGATCCATCGCAACAACAAGCCTTCACCGGGCAGTTACGGGCGCAAATTGCACGCTGGCAGTTACAGGGGTGGGGCCAGCTTGACGATATCGCTATTGATGCCAACGAGCGGTACTGGCCTGATCAGGGGTATGTTCGCTACTTAGTGCTGGCTACTAAGGTGGAGCAGGCCAGTCTGGCAGCGCAAATAGGAGTGTCGGAGCGGACCCTTCAAAGTTGGCAGGACCCCCGGGACCAGCGCAGTATTCCCTACGCGGCGCAACATCTGCTGGAAGTCATAGCCCGGGAGGCATTACAACAGCGCGAAAGTTTCCACGGTTAAGTCCGCGGTAAATTCGTAGCGCCAAACGAAGTGACCCCAATAGCATAAGTGGCCACCGCGCTGCGGCCCTCAGGCCGGCTGTTAAGTTTATACAGAGTATTCGCGGCTATGTGTGTTTCCATCATGTCAGTGCTTGGCCTGGCTAATGGGGATAGCCGGCCATTATCGTGTTATCGGATGGGGTTATTTTTTGGCGAAGATGACGACGGGGTTGTGTGAAAAGCGCGATCACAGTTATCCATTCTTTGGAGCAGAGATTGGTGTGCGCCGCATTCACGCAGATACGATCGATTCAGCAATAATGCCCTGTATACCCCGGACCAGGGCATTAACCACATTAATAAGGTCAAGGCCACAGCGGGGCGGTTACCGGTCACATTCCCGCAGTCTTACAGGTTTGTTTTACCCCGGCCCCGCAAAAATAGAATTTATCAGGTGGCGGGAAATAGCGCACTTCGGTAACACTTTCTGCTTTCACACCTAGCCCGCCCTTTGCGATTTACGGTACCATAGCGCCATTAATTCATCTTTTCAGATCCCATGAACGTTAGTAGCCTTTTAACTCCGATAAATCAGTTTTTACAGTGCCCGACACCGCAAAGCTGGATTGATGAAGCCGTAAAGCCGGCTAATTTACCTGTGCTGTTGGTTGACCATTGCAACTGCGAACTGAAGGCCGCCCAAACCGCCATGTTGCTTATTCGCCGGTATGCGGTAGATAAGGAAAATGGTGAGGTATTGCTGGCCTGGCTAAAGCCTTATGAAGACTTTGTCTACCGGCAGCAGGGTGATGGCAATTTTACCAATGCTCATTCCGGCCTGAAGAAAATGATTCAGTCTCACGGGCAGAATCCGTTTGCCGATGATCTGGTTAATAAAATGGTGTTGCTGATAAAAGAAGAGCTGCATCATTTTGTACAGGTACTCGAGATTTTACAGGCACGGGGCATTGATTATCATAATGTAGGTGCAGGTCGCTACGCCAGGGGCATGATGCGCCATGTCCGAACCTACGAGCCGCAGACTCTGGTGGATAAACTTATCTGTGGGGCTTACATCGAAGCCCGAAGCTGTGAACGATTTGCCATGCTTGCGCCGCATCTGGACGATGAACTGGCAAAATTTTATGTTTCTTTACTGCGCAGCGAAGCCCGGCATTTTCAGGATTACCTGACCTTAGCCGAGCAGGTCGCGGGCGAAGACATCAGTGAACGTATCCGCCACTTTGGAGAAGTTGAAGCACAGCTGATTGCCACGCCTGATACTGACTTTAAATTTCATAGTGGTAAACCGGTACAACACAGTGAACAACCACTGGAAGTGTAAAAGCCGCGGGTGAAAGCTTATAACGGTAAATCTGATTTGGGAAAGTTTCCAATTCACTTTTTGTTTAAGACTGAACCAGAATGGGCCCGGCCCACTAACAACTACAGCTTAAGGCAGTAAGACCACCCATAGTGACAACCCTGTGGAAAACGTGCGCGTTTATGGCCTGGTCTCTGCTTGTCTATACTCAGTAAGTAAGAAAACCGAGCCCGGAGGAACACAAGCCCATGCCGCATCAGGCCAAAGCACGCTTTATTACAGCGCCCCCACGCTTTAGCTTACTCGAAGGCTTGCTGGTATTTTGCACCGCCGGACTGTACCTGCCCATCTGGTTTTATCTGGCGGTGCGGGATATCCGGCGTATCACTGATGATGAGCTATCTCCCTGGTCCTGGACCCTGGTGCCCTTAATTTTTGTGGTACAGCCTTACGCGCTGGTGCGTTTCACCGGTTATCTGCGGCGGGCTGAAAAGCAACTGAACCTGCGGCGCTGGCCACTATTGTTCGACTATTTATGGATGATGGTTTTTTTCAGTTGCAGCGTGGTATTCGCAGCAGCCAGTATTTTTGAAATCGAAACCCTGACCAAAATGATTGTCTCGGTAGTCTCGATCGTCAATTTTATGCTGATGCACCGGCGTCTTAATAAGCTGCGCAAACGTTGCCAGAATGAGCCAGTGGCAGAGCGTTACAAAGGCTATAATTCACTGGAGTGGATTGCGGTAGTGGTTTTCACCCCGCTTATTTTTGGCTTGTTTTTATATACCTACATTAACTCAGAGTTGCACGACAACCTGCGTTCTAAGCAATTTTTTAAACACCAGCGAGCATTAGAAGAAGCCCAGGAAGAGGCTAAGGACGACTAACAATGTTCACGGCTGAAACGGCGGGTTTGTAATTCAAACTCGTCCGGACAGACCTTAAGCACCGAGCCTTGTTCGTACCAGTCTCCCAGCACAATACGAATAGCACAGGCGGCATTTACCGTAAGGCTGTGGACATTCGGCCGGTGGGTATGACCATGAATCATACGCTGTACCCCATACTCAGCCATGGTTTTGACCACTTCGGAGGGCGTAACATCCATAATCTCGGGGCGTAACCCCTGCTGATTTTGTTTACTTTGTCTGCGACCTTTTTCGGCAACCTTACGTCGATACCACAAGGGTAAGGCCAGCATCAAACGCGGCCACCACCAGCTCCGGGATTTTTTACGGAACTTCTGATAAGCCACATCACGGGTACACAATTCATCACCGTGGGTAATGAGGGTAGGGGTGTTGTACAAATCGATAACAGTTTGCTCTGGTAACAGCTGCATCCCGGCTTTAGCTGCCCACTGTTCCCGGATGGCAAAGTCGCGGTTACCGTGAATAAAATAAATTGGCACCTGCTGACTTAGCTGCCTGAAGGCATCAGCCACCGATGTATTAAAGGGCGTGACATTATCATCACCTATCCAAACTTCGAATAAGTCACCGAGCACATAAAGGGCTTCAGCCTGAGGCGCTTCGTTGGCCAGAAAATCAAACAGGCATTGCGTGATATCGGGACGATCAGCACTTAAATGAAGATCTGCAATAAAGTAGGTGAAGGGCATTAATTATCTACAACAATAAGGAGAACGGGCGCATTGTACGCGCCCGCAAGAGTTATCTCAAATTAGCTGACAGTTGCTGATTCGATGATAACAGGCTCTACTGGTACATCCTGGTGAAAACCATGATTGCCGGTTTTCACCGCTTTGATTTTTTCTACCACGTCCATGCCTTCAGTTACTTTACCAAACGCACAGTAGCCCCAGCCATTTACAGACTCACTGGTATGATTTAAAAAGTCATTGTTGCCCACGTTAATAAAAAACTGCGCGGTGGCTGAGTGAGGGTCCTGGGTACGTGCCATTGCGACCGTACCAATTTCGTTGGCGACACCGTTGTTGGCTTCGTTCTGGATAGGCGCTTTGGTTTCTTTTTGCTCCATATCCGCAGTGAAACCACCGCCTTGCACCATAAAGCCATTAATAACACGATGGAAAATGGTGTTGTCAAAGAAACCATCTTCGACATAGCTGATGAAGTTTTCAACAGTTTTAGGGGCTTTATCTTCAAACAGTTCCAGTTTGATCTCACCAAAATTGGTTTTCAGGGTTACCATGCTTTTTTACCTTTCTTTAGGCCAGTTTTGAAAGCGTTAATCATAGCCTATTTACTGCCTGAGTTAAATTAGCCAAATACAGCGCAGCGCAACCTTTTACTCCAGCCCAAAACCAACAAATACTGTGACTGGGCGCTCGACAGTGCTAAACTTTGCAGCCTTTAAATACCACAGGAAACATCAATAATGCTACACCTTTACAATACCCGCACCCGTGAAAAATCGCGCTTTGAACCGCTCGAACCCGGTAAAGTGGGCTTGTATGTGTGCGGCATTACCGTGTACGACTTAAGCCATATGGGCCATGCCCGGACGTATCTGTCGTTTGATGTACTAGTGCGTTATTTGCGGCATCTGGGCTACAAGGTGAATTATGTCCGCAATATCACCGATGTTGATGACAAAATTATTGCCCGCGCTCAGGAAAATAACGAAAGTATGGATGCCCTGACCCAGCGTACTATCAAGATGATGCATGAAGACTTCGCCGCAATTAATCTGCTAATGCCGGATATTGAACCGCGGGTAACCGAGCACATGGATGAAATTATCAGCATCATTACCACGCTGATTGATAAAGGCTACGCCTATCAGGCAAGCAGTGGCGATGTATTGTTTGATGTGAGCAAGTACGACGAGTACGGCAAACTCAGCAAGCAAAATCTGGAACAGCTGAATGCCGGCGCGCGGGTGGATGTGGCCGCCGGCAAGGACGATCCCCTTGACTTTGTATTATGGAAATCCGCTAAGGCAGGCGAACCCTTCTGGTCTTCGCCCTGGGGGGATGGCCGCCCGGGCTGGCATATCGAGTGTTCAGCGATGAATTACAAACATCTGGGAGCCCATTTTGATATCCATGGGGGCGGTTCGGATTTAACCTTTCCTCACCATGAAAATGAAGTGGCCCAGTCGTGCTGCGCCTACGATACCCCGTATGTGAACACCTGGATGCACACCGGCATGGTGCAGGTTGATAACGAGAAAATGTCTAAATCGCTGGGTAATTTCTTTACCTTGCGCGATGTTCTGCAGCAGCACGATGCCGAAACCCTGCGCTTTTTCCTGATGTCTGCGCACTACCGTAGTCAGCTAAGCTATTCAAAAGACAATATCACCCAGGCCCGGGCGGCACTGGAAAGACTGTATACTGCGCTGCGAAAGGTTGAGGCTGACACCAGTGTTGATATTGCCCATGGTGGCTATCTGAGTCGTTTTGAAACCGCTATGAACGATGATTTGAATGTGCCTGAGGCCTACTCGGTATTATTCGACCTGGCGCGGGATTTAAACAAATGTGACGATACAGCCGAAGCCGCCCGTCTGGCTGGCGTATTAAAACAATTAGGTGGCATTTTAGGGGTGTTGCAAAGTAATCCGCAGAGCTTCTTGCAGGGTGAAGACGAAGACGCTACGCAAATTGAAGCGCTGATAAAACAACGCAACGATGCGCGCGCAGCCAAAGACTGGGCCGCAGCGGATGAAGCCCGCGATGCCCTTACGGCAATGGGCGTGGTGTTAGAAGATAGCGCCCAGGGAACTACCTGGCGTCGTCAGTAAGCGTTCTTCCCAGCCAGCGCCTCGTGCGCTGGCAATAATTTTGGTAACGCTGGCCAAACTTGTGCTGCAGATAAGCTTCTTCAGGTTTTATCTGAAACAACTGTAAATAGGCCATAAACAAAGGCGCCACGATTAAGGCGGCCACACTTTCTACGGCCAGGGCAAAACCCAGCACAATTAACCCAAACGCCAGATAAATCGGGTTACGGCTAAATGCGAAAATGCCTCGTGTCAGCAGTGCCGTCGCTTTATCTGGCTCTCTGGGATCCAGCGTGGTGCGGTGACGCCGAAACTGCAAGGTAGCGGCCACGATCACCAGAGCGCCAGCGCCAATCAGCAACAGCCCCGCCAATTCAAGCCCCCACCAAAAATCTGGTTCAGATAAGCGCGACAGTAACCATACTGCAAACAATGCTCCGGCGAATACGATAGCCGGCGGTACCTTTAATTCTAACGATTGTTTCATGGGCGTTTATTAGCTTCCGTGACAGGTGATGGGGAGTCCGTATAAGGCGGAATGCCGCCATCTGGGGTTAAGTGTGTTTTCCAGCGCTGGGTTGCTACATGTTTTTTTACCAGCTCAAAACATTCATCAATAACCTGCATCACTTCCTGGTCCAGATCATCATGATGATTGGTGTAACCTTTAATATTGCTATCGATAAACTGATTTATCCGGCGTTCGTCCATGTCGGCCAACAAATGGACCACCGAAGAGGTGACAATATCGGTCACGGTTTGCTCCAGCGTACTTTCAATCGTTTTACCCACCACCGGTAAAAACTGCAGGTTGGCCATTTGCGGATTGTTTTTCACCGCTTTGGCGACACTTTGCTGCACATGCTGGCGGATTACCGAGTCTTTATCCTGGCCTGCCAGGGTATTACCCATATGCTGCATAACGCCCGCCAGCCACCGTGAAATAACCGGCTGACGTGGGGTTAGTACCTGTTGGCTGATCTCATCGACCAGGGGGGCGCCCTGACGAATATCCTTTTGCATATCTCCAAGCACTTTAATGACAATACGGTCGCTGAGCTCTTCCATAAAGACATTATAGTAAAATGAGAAAAAGCGATACACGCGTGTATGCCTAAGGCTGATAATCTGCTTTTTCTGAAGCCGGTGCAAGATGGAAAATATTCGCAGAAACCGGAACAGCCGGGTAGCGGGTAAGGGGATCAGGCCGATAATATCGTACCAGTGTAAAAAGGGGAAAAAATACCAGCGGGGGTGCTCTTTCTCGGCCACTGACACCGACCAGCGGAAGCAAAATTCAGTAAAGAAAATACCAATGAACACCAAATCGATAAGCAGAAAATTTTGGTGTATGGGCATGTAGGCGCTGTAAAAGCCCGGAAGATGCTCAGACAGCAAACGCTGCATGGCAAGGGTTGCGTACAGCGCATCAAAGATAAGCCAGGACAGATTTACCAGCAATAATGCCAGCATCAGCATATCCAGAATCAACCAGGGCGTTTCGTTACTTTGGCGAAGTTTGTCCCGGTTAATTCTCAACATTGTTACTTATCCTATATTTTTTAGCCGGGTCACATCGACAAACAATTTCAGCTTCTGCCCCGGTTGCAGAAAACGCTGCTTCTGTATTTCGTTCCACTTCTTAATGTCATTCACTTTGACATTAAACTTACTGGCAATACGGGATAATGAGTCGCCCCGTTTAACGGTATAGGTCAAAGTTTTTATAATGGCATCATTGCGTTGTGAACTGCTCACTTTATTGGTCCAGATAACCAGCTCTTTGCCCGGCAACAGTGGATCGTTGGGGGCCATACCATTCCACTTGGCCAGCTCCCGGGTCGATACCTTGTATTTACGGCTTAAATCCCAAAACGTATCGCCAGAGACTACCGTGTGTTTCAGTTTATGGTCGGCCCGCTCTATATTTTGCAACGAGGCCAGACGCTGATCCTGAGATAACGAATAGGCATTTAATTCTTTTAATGCCACCGGAACCATAATCGCCTGACCAATACGAATCATATTGGTATCAAGGTTGTTCACCTGTTTAATGATATCTGCGGTGGTGTGATATTTTTTGGCCAGCCGCAGCAGGCTGTCGCCCTGACGCACTTTGTGACGTACCCAGTTCAGGCGTTCCTGACGGTCAATACTGGCCAGCTCAGTGGTAAAGTTACCGGCCTTGTCAATCGGCAGAATCAGATGATGCGGCCCATCCGGATCGGTGGCCCAGCGGTTGAAGCCCGGATTAAGGGCCTGTAAATCATCTAATTCCATCCCCGCCAGGTCAGCGGCAAATGCCAAATCTACCTGAGAGCTGATATCCACCACTTTGATTACCGGGACATTATCGATGGTCGGCCAGGCAAAATCATAGGTTTGCTTATTACGTAAAATATCGGCCAGCGCCAGTAGCTTAGGCACGTAGGCGCGAGTTTCGCGAGGCAAGTCCAGCGACCAGAAATCGGTAGGCTTACCCAGTTTTTTATTTTTACGGATGGCTCTGCGCACCCGGCCTTCACCACTGTTATAAGCGGCGAGGGCATGTAGCCAGTTACCATCAAAATATTTATTCAGATAGGTGAGGTAATCCAGAGCGCCCTGAGTGGAGGCTTTAACATCACGACGGCCGTCATACCACCACGACTGACGAATGCCAAAACGTTTGGCGGTACCGGGAATAAACTGCCACATGCCCGCGGCGCGGCCATGAGAATAGGCAAACGGGTCAAAGGCACTTTCTACAATGGGTAACAGCGCCAGTTCCAGCGGCATATTATGCTGTTCGATTTGCTCGGTTATATAAAACAGAAAAGGGCGGGCGCGTTCAACAACCCGAGCCATATATTCAGGATGTTTCAGATACCAATTGCGTTGTACGGTTACCCGCCGGTCATCAGGGACCTTGAAGCGAAGCTGATTACCAATACGATCCCAGACATCCGTAATCTCGATTGGAGCGGGTTCTTCGACTTTCGACTCGTCAGTTTTCAGCTCAACATCCAGATCTTCAATGGGATGGATAACATCGATAACCCCGGCTTTGGCTACCTGGCAGTCCTGTTGACCTTCCACCGGCACATTACCCACTTCACAACTATCGCCGGTGACCGGCGCGCCGGCAGAGGCCGCTGGAACGGTCTTCGTCGAGGCAGTAGCATCCGCCTGCTGCTCAGAGGTGGATGACTGACATCCGCTTAAAAAAACAGCCAGGGCAATGGAGGAAAAAGCAAACCACTGTCGACGCATAAAAACCGAACCTTCTATTAATACAAACCACAATTACAGGGCGATCCTGAACGGCGTATTGTAATGCGAAGCGCGGCAAATTGCATTAAAACCCATCTTTCCATTGTCGAACGGCGGCAAATACCGCCACCTCATCGGTAAGTGACTCATCACTTTTTTTGGCCGCTGCCTGTTGTACCGCGGTTTTATTGGTCCGTAAAAACGGGTTTATCGCCAGCTGCTTTTCAAGCAGGGTAGGCACAGTAGGGGTATCTTGCTGGCGCAACCGCTCCACTTCCTGCTGATAGTCTGCCAGTTCACTGTTCGCAGGCTCTACTGCCATGGCAAACGCCAGGTTAGCCGCGGTGTATTCATGAGCGCAGTAGACGAGGGTGTCGGCCGGTAGCTGAGTCAGTTTACTCAGGGAATGCAGCATTTGCGCTGGTGAGCCTTCGAACAGCCGGCCACAGCCCCCGTTAAATAAAGTATCGCCACAAAACAGCACCCCGTGGCCGCTAAAAGCAATATGATCCAGCGTATGACCCGGTACTTCAGTGACCGAGAAAGTCAGGTTCAGATTGTCTAACGTGAAGGTATCGGACTGGCTTACCGAACGGGTAATACCACGGATATGACCGCCACGGGGGCCGATAACCGGAATGTCCGGCGCCATAGAAACCAGCTTGGCGATGCCACCAGTGTGGTCGTGGTGATGGTGAGTAATCAGAATGCTGGTTAACGTCAGATTTTGTTCTTTTAAAAAGTCGAGTACCGGATCGGCTTCGCCGGGATCCACAATAATCGCCTCGTGCTGATTATGAATACACCAGATGTAGTTGTCGGTAAATGCCCGGATGGGGGAAATTTTGATGCCGTCGGGCAGGGCTTCTTTCGCGTGAGACATAGCGTACCTGCTTGAGAATTGGTTGAATTAGGATACTATAGAAACTTGATAAGCCCACTGCAACCAGATAGATCAGATGTGTCTACTATGAGATCGGCGCTGCGCAAAAAAGTCCCACGCTATCCTTCCGACTGGTCGGAATTTACCGGCGGCGACGCCATTAAACGCGCGGTAGAGACGGTCAGCGATGAATTAAGTCAGCGAATTTTTGGCTATCATATGGTGAAGCTGGGTAATCTCAGCAGTCAGATAGAACTGACCCGCTGTGCAGTAAATCATCAGTTTGGGCAGACGCCCACACTCAGTCCGTTTGGCAGCGTGGTGGCCGAGGCCGCCGAATTACCGTATGTGGAAAATAGCATAGATGGGTTTTTGCTGGCCAATGAGCTGGACTTTGCGCAGGATCCTCACCAGATTTTACGTGAAGTGGACCGGTGCCTGACCCCCAGCGGGCATATAATTCTAAGTGGCTTTAACCCCTATAGCCTGACCGGCCTTGGGCGCTTCCTGCCAATTAAACGGGATAATGTGTTACATGAAGCGGGTTGCTATTCTGCCCATCGGGTAAAAGACTGGCTGGGGCTGTTGGGCTACGAGATTATCGAACAGCGTAATATTCTATTTTCGATGCTGTTTTTTAATCAGCGTAAGCGCCTGCCTACCCATTGGCATGATCAGATAAGCCGGTATCTACCCTGGTGCTCCTCGGTCTATGTGATCCTGGCACGTAAGCGGGTGTGGCCTATGACCACGGTACGGCCTAAATGGAAACTCAACCCGCGCTTTTCCCCGGTGGGCGCCAGTATGCGTGTGCCATTTTCTGATAAATAGCAGCCATACCGGCTACACACCATTGCCGTGAGTGTTTTGTACGCACGGTGTAGTATGTTTTGTAAATATCCGGGCATGCTTATACCAGATGCGTTTTGTCTGAAGTAGGGCGGCAATTGCTACCCGGAGGCCCGGACTATACGTTCATTTCCCACGCCAGTTATGGCTTACCCGGCGATATCTTATGATAAGTTAATCTTGTCTTTGTAAATAAGAATGATTATCATGCGCACCATTCTATAAAGCCGTTGTTTACGGAGCTTCCATGTCTTACCGCTTACGCGCTTCAGCTGTTGCTATTGCCAGCGCTTTATTTACTGTATGTGCCTATGCAGAGCAGCCATCGCCGCAGGCTTCTGCCTCTGATCCGGACGAAAATATCGAGCGGGTAGAAGTGACCGGTTCGCAGGTAACACTGAACGATGAATTTGCCGGTGGTCAGGTGGCAAGGGGCGGGCGTGCCGGCATCCTTGGAAATCTTGATTTTATGGCCTCGCCTTTTACCGCCACAAACTTTACTGAAGATTTAGTGCGCCAGCAGCAATCAAAAAGTATCGCTGACGTGCTGCAAAACGACCCGGTTGTGCGGGTCGCCAGAGGCTTTGGCAACTTTCAGGAAGTGTATGTGGTACGTGGTTTTCCGGTCTATTCAGATGACATGACCTACAACGGCTTGTATGGCATTTTGCCCCGGCAGTACGTTGCGGCTGAATTACTGAAGCGGGTGGAAGTCTTTCGTGGTGCCAACACCTTTTTAAATGGCGCGGCCCCGGGCGGCAGTGGCCTGGGCGGCTCGATAAACGTGGTTCCCAAGCGAGCTCAGGAAGCACCGCTGAACCGGCTCAGTGCCGGTTTTGAAAGCCAGGGGCACGGTTATCTGGCGGCCGATGTCTCGCGCCGGTTTGGCGACGAACAAGAAAGCACGGGGGTGCGGCTGAATCTGGTGGAGCGAGAGGGTGAAACCGCCGTGGATAATCAGGATCGCCGCGTCTCGGTAATGTCGTTAGGGGTTGATTATGAGGCAGAAGCATTACGGGTATCGGCCGATTTGGGCTACCAGGACCATCATATTGACGCCCCGCGGCCAAGTGTGACGCCCTTGGGCGCCATACCGGCGGCGCCTGAAGCATCAACAAATTTTGCTCAGGACTGGACATATACCGACGAAGAGCAACTCTTCGGGGCAGTGCGAGCCGAGTACGATTTTACTGCGTCCACCTCTGCCTGGATGGCCATGGGGTTTCGTAGCGGTGAAGAAGCCAACGTGCTGGCCAACCCCACCGCTTCCGAGGATGGGGCGTTTACCGCCTATCGGTTTGATAATACCCGTGAAGACAATGTACGTTCTTATGAAGCGGGGATTAGCACTCGTCTGCTTACCGGGCCGGTTCGTCATACCCTGGCATTATCAGCGTCCTTATTTTCTGCTGACTCGAAAAATGCCTATGCCTTTTCCTCTTTTTCCGGCTTTAACGGCAATTTATATGACCCCGAAACGGCCACCCAGCCTGCGGCTGACTTTTTTGTAGGCGGTGAGTTATCGGATCCCACGGTGACGCTGTCGAATAAAAACAAGAGTCTGGCGGTGGCCGATAGCATGTCACTATGGTCTGACCGTTTACTGGTTACTCTTGGCGCCCGCCTGCAGACGATACAAACCAACAGTTATGACTACACCACCCAGGCTTTGTTGTCCGGTTATGATGAATCGCGGGTGACCCCGCTGGTGGGGCTGGTTTATCGCCCCACTGAGCAATGGTCACTGTATGCCAACTACATTGAAGGCCTGGTAGCCGGTGATGTAGCACCCGCTCAGTCAGGCACCATCGCTCTGGAAAATGCCGGAGAGGTATTTGAACCATACCGCAGCCGCCAGGTAGAAGCCGGCATCAAATATGACGGTGGCAAAATAGGCGGCTCACTGAGCGCTTACTCGACCAGCAAACCAACCTCATTGGTGGTAGACGAGCGCTTCACCAGTGATGGCGAACAGCAAAATCGTGGTATCGAATTGTCGGTGTTCGGGCTGGTGACAGAAAATCTTCGGTTACTGGGCGGCGTCACCTATGTGGATGCAGAGCAAAGCCGCACCCAGGACGGACTGTATGATGGACTGGAGGTGGTGGGGGTCCCGGACCTTCAGCTGAATGTGAATGCAGAGTGGGAGGTGACGGCGCTACCCGGGTTAACGCTGGAGGCGCGCGGCATCTATACTGCTTCACAATACGCTGACGCGGCCAACACTTATGAGGTGGCCTCTTCTCATCGGCTGGATTTAGGTGCCCGCTACAGCTTTATAGTTGATGATACCGAAGTGGATGTACGGGCGCGGATCGAAAATGTATTTGATAATGATTACTGGGCCTCCGTGGGCGGTTTCCCGGGCTCTAATTATCTGGTACTAAGCGACCCTCGCACGCTGAAACTGTCAGCCTCTGTTCGATTCTAGGCCGGCAATACTATGGCAGGGGATCTTATTGCACCGCTGGTGGCCGGTATTGGCATTGGCCTGTTACTGGCGGGCTGGCAGGGCCGGTTGCCGCGCTTTCAACAAAGCTACAAACCTGTGGGATGGGCGTGTATCGCCGCCACACCCTGGCTGTGGCATCTGACTTATGGGTGGCGGTTTGCCATTGCCTTTGCCGTTTTAACGGTAATGAGCGTGGCCCTGCTGATAATTTATTCACAGCGTGAGATAAGACCAAATGCTGCGATAAAACGCCAGGACCGTCAGCCGGTTAAACTAAAGCTGGCGGCGTCCGGCGCGGTCAGGCAATTATGGCGGGCCGGTATCGCCTTACCCCTGGCCGGCTGCACCAGCATGCTGGTAACGGTGGCCGTGACCCGTTATCTACCCTGGATCAGTGTAAATATTATCGCTCTTGGGGTATACACCATGCCCCTGGTGTGGGGCGCACTGGCCTACTGGTCCCTGGCGGATACCCGCGCCTGGCGTCCACCCGCCGGCCTGTTGGCCCTAAGCGTTCTGGCTTATCTTCTTTTGTATTCATGACTTATCGGCGTAGCAATGACATTTTCTGTTTCAAAAGCGTTCAGTAAACAGGCCCTGGCCAGCCATAGCTGGCTGGGGTTGCTGGTTGCAATATTCATGTACTGGGTATGTTTATCCGGCACCCTGGCAGTTCTGGCGCCGGATTTTACCCGCTGGGAGCAGCCGGAGGTAGCCCCTGTTACTGACTATGACCCGGCCGAACTTCAGCAAGCCTATCAACAGCTGGTACAGCAACAGCGCGAATTTACCGGACTGGTGACCATGCGACTGCCGACCCCGGACTCGCCACGCCCTTATCTTAGCGCTAATGGCCAGAGCTGGTACATTACCGAAAATGGCACATTGGGAAGACCAAAATCCCATCCTATGACTAATTTTATTGCCGAATTACATGCTGAGCTGCATCTGCCGCACAGTGTCGGGGAGATGCTGGTCAGTGTGCTGGGAGCGATGCTGGCGGGGCTGATACTATCGGGGTTATTTGCGCACCGGCGAATATTAAAAGATGCTTTCCGGCTTCGTCGTAAAGGCAATCCGGTGCAAAGTAGTGGCGACTTACATAACCGGCTGAGTGTATGGGGCTTACCGTTTCATCTGATGATTGCACTGACCGGGGCCTACTTTGGATTAGCAGGGCCGCTTAATTCGCTGTATGCCGATGCGTTTTACGACGGTGACCAAATGGCCTTATTTGCAGATTTGTACGGGGGAGTACCAGAAGTGACAGCTTACAATGGTAAGCTGGATTTACCTGCTACCTTCAGGCAATTAGAGCAGCTTGACCCACAAGCGCAGCCGTTATTTATCACTTTCGAAAACGCCGGCCAGCCTGATCAATATCTGCTGGTAGGGGCCCGCCATATGGATAAGTTTATCTATTCAGAACAGTATCGTTTTGATGCCATGGGGAACTTTTTGGATAAGGTGGGGTTTGCCGATGGCGAGGCGGGGCAGGAAGCCATATTTTCGGTCTACCGATTGCACTTTGGACATTTCGGCGGTCCGCTGGTGCTACTGCTTTACATCGGGTTAGGACTGGCGCTGACCATTATTACCGTCAGTGGCATCAAGTTATGGCTGGCTAAACGCAAGCACACGGATATGATTAATGACTGCTGGGTTGCAGTAGTATGGGGGACCCCGGTGGCATTTGTCGCAGCTACTCTTACCCAGTGGACCGGGCTTATGAGTATAACGCCGGCATTTTGGGGCTTACTGGTGGCTCTCTTTGCCTACAGCGGTTTTATCCAGCAGCCAGAGCGGGTCAAAAAGCAGTTGGTGGGAGTCAGCGCGGTGGCGGTACTACTCATGGTGATCGTACATCTGCTACGCTTTGGCGGCGTCTACACTGATCCTATGGCAGCTTATCTTAGTGCTGGCTGGCTGATAGTCGCTGTGGCGTTAGCCTGTTATTGGCGCCGGTTACCCAGGGCCTGAACGTAGAACCCTATTTAGATTGAAGCAGAGTAAAAAAAAGCAGCCAGAGGGCTGCTTTTTTGTATATCGGTATATTATTTAAAGGCACTATCTTACAGGCGCTACCTTACCTGTATTATTTAACCCGCATGCCGGGCTTAGCCCCTTCATGAGGCTCCATGATATACAGGTCTTTACCACCAGGACCCGCGGCCAGCACCATGCCTTCGGACATACCAAAGCGCATCTTACGGGGGGCAAGGTTGGCCACCATCATAGTATGCTTGCCGATTAAGGTTTGTGGATCGTACGCTGATTTAATGCCGGCGAACACCTGACGGGTTTCATCACCCAAATCCAGCTCCAGTCGCAGCAATTTATCCGCGCCTTCTACATGTTCGGCATTAGCAATAAGGGCAACCCGAAGGTCAACCTTTGCAAATTCGTCAAAACTGATGGTTTCGCTTACCGGGTCTTTGGCCAGTTCGCTGTCTGGGTTAGCGGCCGGGGCGGCGGCTTCCAGGCTTTCTTTTGAGGCATCTACCATAGCGTCAATTTTCTCCATCTCCACCCGTTGCATCATAGGCTTAAACTTATTAATAGCATGGCCGGTCAGTACCTGTTGAGTACTTTCCCAGTTTAAGGTGTCATTTAAAAAGGCTTCGGCTTTTTCGGCCAGAACCGGCAGTACGGGCTTAAGGTACGTAACCAGAATGCGGAACATGTTGATGCCCAGCGAGCAAACATCATGGGTAAACTGTTGCTTGCCGTCTTCCTTGATGGTCACCCACGGGGCGTTGGCATCAATAAACTGATTGGCTTTGTCGGCCAGCGCCATGATTTCACGGATTGCCTGATGATATTTACGCTTTTCATACAGCTGCGCGATGCTATCGGCGGCATTATGGAACTCATCCAGTAAGCTTTGATCCATTACTGTGTCGGACAATTTGCCATCAAACCGCTTGGTGATAAAGCTGGCACAACGACTGGCGATATTAACCACCTTACCCACCAGGTCAGAATTTACTTTATGTGCAAAGTCCTGGAAGTTAAGATCAATATCGGCGACGCTGTCACCCAGTTTGGCGGCAAAGTAATAGCGCAGGTATTCCGGGTTCAGGTGATCAAGATAGGTGCGGCCTTTAATAAAGGTGCCCCGCGACTTGGACATCTTTTTGCCATTAACCGTTACAAAACCGTGAATATTCACACCGGTAGGCTTACGATAGCCTGCACCTTCCAGCATGGCCGGCCAGAACAGGCAGTGGAAGTAGGTGATGTCTTTACCGATAAAGTGATACAGCTCGGCCTCTGAATCCGCTTTCCAGAAATCATCAAATTGCAGATTATTCTGGTCGCAGTAATTTTTAAAGCTGGCCATGTATCCTACCGGCGCATCAACCCACACATAGAAAAACTTGTTAGGTGCGCCTGGGATTTCAAACCCGAAGTAGGGCGCATCGCGGCTGATATCCCACTGCTGCAAACCTTCTTCAAACCATTCCTGCAGTTTATTGGCCATTTCATCCTGAATGGCGCCGGAGCGGATCCAGCCTTTCAGCATGTCTTCAAACTTAGGCAGGTCGAAGAAAAAGTGCTCAGATTCTTTTAATACCGGTGTTGCACCTGAAACCACGCTACGGGGATTTTTCACTTCAACCGGGCTGTAGGTGGCGCCGCACACATCGCAGCTGTCGCCATTCTGATCTTCGGCGCCGCAGCTAGGGCAGGTGCCTTTAACAAACCGGTCGGGCAAAAACATTTCTTTTTGCGGGTCGTA
>VMHT01019580.1_pt1 | contig 24464 bp, 39 predicted proteins | sample 4693611 | NCBI WGS metagenome assembly VMHT01 (sample SAMN12280063, study PRJNA550983) | marine metagenome | isolation source: seawater sampled from same location over 5 years 0.02-0.2 micron viral filtrate | place: USA: collected off the coast of southern California halfway between the port... ...
ACGCCGCTGGATTTCCCAGTTCAGGTCCTAGGAGAAGAAGATGAAGAAGTTTACCCTAATTGACATTATTACTATGCTAGGCATCGCCGCATCTATTTTATTAGTGTTGATGTTTGCATCTGGTTGCTCTATGAAGTTCTATAAGAAATCATCAGCCGATGTACGGAACTGTTGTGACCGAGTGAGCGCCCAAAGCGAACAGATGACTACTTTCAATAGATACTGTAAGGTTGCCCTATTCCTTAGTCAAAGTAAGAACAAGGCTGTAGGAAAAGTGGTACAAAAAAATGCTGCTGCTGCGGTCAAAGTGTGTAAGTTCGTGTTTGATGTAGACACAGATGCGGAGCTTGTGGCTGCTGGCGACCAACAGGAATACCATAGAGTCCGCAGTTATATTATTATGAACCCTTCTGATGATCCTTCGTTTTGGAGGAAGACGCTACCTTGCGACCCTGGCGAGTCTGCCTGCGAGGAGTTCTGATGTCCCAAGAGTATTTGTACCGCTGCACTTCGGTCGGTCCTGTTAATAACGGACTTAAGAAACAATGCTGTTTTGAGCATGTTTTTGATGAAGGGGATCATCACTGTCCCTTGTGTGGCAACCTTCTTCTGAGGATATCAGACGGACCAAGCGTGGCTGAGATTTTGCGCAAAGGTTTAGAGGCTGAATCCAAAGGCACACAATAAAAATGTTATATATACTGAAAGTAGTAGCAACCATGATCGTATCATTCGCTGCTGGTATAGTATTGCATAGAGTGTTGTGGAAGTTCTTTGACTGGATGCTCGACAAGTTGGAAGACATGGATGAAAAATACTAAGGAAAAAGGAGTAGTGCAATGAAGGGTTGGGCTGAGTGGGTAGCTGTTTGTGGCATAGCTACATCTCTTGTTGTGGTGGCCTATGGTATGGCAGCACTGTAAATGCCGGCGTCTTATCTGAATGAAAACGGAGACTATGTTAAGGAGTGTACCAAGTGTAAAAAGGTACAACCAGTCTCCGAATATTATAAGCACAAAGAAGGTGTGACAGCCGATGGTTTACAGCCTCGCTGCCGGCATTGCACTCTGGCTAAATACCGAGAGCAAAACCAAAGGCGAGCCAAAAAAAGAAAACAAAGAACATATAAATTAAGCCCCCATCATGTAGAGTGGATAAGAGAACAAAAACATAAGATGAGCACAAGAGAGACAGCAAAGGAGTTTGCTAAAAAGTTCCATGCTATGAGGATAAACCCCGCTACAGTTCATCGTATATTTACGGGGGAGTTACATCCAACTCCAGACCAAAGGGAAGAGAAAAATAATGCAAACACCGTCTCCATTTATGATGTCTTAGACGGTGCCAAAGACCACAGTGGATCAGTGGAAGATTACCTAGATTCGCTAACAGACAAGAAGATTAAATACTAGGAGATTTTATGCCAGCCGCTTATGTTTGTGAGAAGACCAACACCACTCTCAAAGAGTGTACAAAGTGTAAAAAAATACTACCAGTCACTGAGTACTGTAAGCATAAAAAAGGTGTGACAGCCGATGGTTTTAAGCCGCAGTGTAAAGAATGTACCTTGGCTCGTTACCGAAAAGAAAACGCTAAAAGAAACAAAAAAAGAAAACAAAAGACTCACAAATTAACAGTGAAACAGGTAGATTTTATTCGCTCCCTCGAAGGCAAATGCTCTACCCGCAAGGCTGCCGCAGTCTTTGCCAAAACTTTCTGGGCTTGCAAGGTTAATGCTAGTACGATTAGTCGTATATGGAACGGCAAGGTCCACAACCAACCCAGCAAAAAAGCGAGAGAAAAAAAGGAAAAGGAAGAGGCCCTTTCCTTAAAGCCAGAGTTCGCCACGGCTTACATCTTAGAGAGGACGAGACAAAATGCTAAAGCTCGCATTGACCGCCAGGGAGAACTTGTCAAGCTGCTGGAGTTCGTACAACAAGAGCCAGATTTAGAGCCTATGGACCTTCCATTTCATTATCGTCTAAAGATGAAAGAAGCGGGACTTGACATCAAAGATTTGTTTGGTAAGCCTGGAACTCACAATGCTGAAAAAGACTGGACAAAGACTGACCCTAATGTAGCTACCGCTGTGTACCTGATCGAGTTTACTCATGCCGAAGAATACACCAAGAAGGTGTACATTGGTTGTACCAAGCAGGGCGTTTTTAAGCGATGGCAGGGGCATATTGCTGACCAAAAAGCTGATCAAACAAAGCGCCCATCAAGCGTTGGTACCGTTGAGTATCGCAACTTGATTCGCCATCTTGCAGCCACAAACCAACTGCACACAGTTCGTGTTCACATCCTCGAAGCAGTAGACAAAAGGCACCTAAAAAATAAAGATGATGATAAAGAACTAAGGGACATAACAGAAGCAATAGAACAAGGCTACCAACTCAAGTTCTTCTTAGGTGGCTATGACTTATTGAACGCCTCCTTTAAGGTTCCTTGTAATAAATCTTCAGAGGTTAGACAGTACATTATAGAGAACGTTAATAAGGAGCTTGCCATAGAGGATGAGAGCATGGGTTGCTTTGTTGGCAGGGTGGCAGCCGATGGTGTAAGATGGCTGTATGAACCCGCTGTTTAGTGCTGCTGTTTAGTTTATGATTTTACAGGAGTTTTTATATTAAAATGGTAAGTGATTGTTTTCTCTGCTTTTGATAGCCAAATGACAGTGATTATTTAGTTTTATCAAAGAGTTCAGCATATGACAGCTATTGGCAGCTTTTGGCAGCGATTGTCTAAAGATGTCTAATACACAGTATAGATTCAAAAGTAAAGGGATAATAAAAAAGCAGGAAAAGGCAAATAAAAACTTGACGCATAGTGTATCCATGATATTATGTAGTTGAGAGGGAGAGACAACAATGTCAGTAGACTTCAAAACTTTTGTGAGCCTTGCACCTTCAGTGAGTGCTGCTCGCCTTCCAGTTCTTCTCCGTGGTCGCCACGGAATCGGCAAGAGCCAAGTTGTTTATCAGCTTGCCGCTAATGCCGGCTTGCCTGTCGTTGAACGGCGTGCCAGCCAGATGACCGAGGGTGACTTGGTTGGGCTGCCCAGCATTGACGGCAACCGTACCAGCTTCAATCCACCTGATTGGTTCAAGCAAGCTTGTGAAGAGCCTGTCTGCTTGTTCCTTGATGAAGTTGATCGAGCTACCCTCGAAGTCCGTCAAGGGATTTTCGAACTGACCGACAGCCGGAAGCTGAATGGTCACAACCTCCACGAGGATACCATCATCTTCGCAGCCGTCAACGGCGGTGAGCATGGCGAGAACTACCAAGTCAACGAGATGGATCCTGCTGAGCTTGATCGCTGGTCAGTCTGGGACATCGAGCCTACGGTTGAAGATTGGTTAGCCTGGGCTAAGAACAATGTTGACGGTCTCATCTGGGACTTCATCAACCAGAACCGGGCTCACCTTGAGCATAACGGTGACATCGAGCCTAACAAGCGTTACCCCAGCCGTCGTAGCTGGGACCGGCTTGACAAGGTGCTCAAGCAGGCTGATGCTCTGGAAGCCAGCCCCATGATGTTCAACCTGGCTCAAAGCTTCGTCGGCTTTGAAGCTGCTGTCGCTCTTAACGACTACGCTAAGAACTACGAGCGGGTTGTGACGGTGGAGCAACTCCTTACCGGTGAGCGGCAAGAAGCTCTGGCAGCCTTCTCGCTCAACGAGCACTGTGCCATGATCGAAAAGCTTGAAGCTGAAGAGATCCTCAAGGCTGAACTCAGCGAAGGACACCTTGAGAACCTTGCCAACTACTTCGTCACGCTTCCCAGCGAAGCAGCGATGAAGCTCTGGTCAGTCATCAGCCAAGCTGGTGTCCAAGAAAACGTGGTGAAGTTCCACGGTGCCAATGACGGCGCTGTCGGTAGTCACCTTTCCAAAATCCTGGGAGCCTAATCTCTCTCAACCCTGCTCTCAGGTCAGAAGCCCAGCCAAGTGCTGGGTTTTCTGTTTTGCGGGGACAAATAAAAAGTTGACAACAACTGTATCCATGGTAGTATATGAATGAGGGAGAGAGACAGTAATGAGCTTTGACTTGAAACTGCACGCTTACCGACTGCTCATGGACGAGCCGTTCTTTGCTGCCCTGAGCCGCAAGATTGAGAAGCGTGCTGATTATAATATTCCTACTGCTGGTGTTCGGGTAGACCCCGAGAGTGCCCAGTTCGAAATGATCTACAACCCTGACTTCTTTGCCAGCCTGCCTGAAGAGCAGGTTCGTGGTGTACTCAAGCACGAGTTCTACCACTTGATCTTTGAACACGTTACCAGCCGTAAGCCAGAAGGTGTCAACCATAAGGCTTGGAACATTGCTGCTGACCTGGCTATCAACAGCCACCTTCAAGGTGAACTGCCGGACATGGCTTGTATGCCAGGTGTCGGTCCCTTTAAGGACCTGCCGCTTCATCAGACTGCTGAGTGGTACTTAGCTAACTTCCCAGAGCGTGACGAGAGTGAAGACTCTGAAGATGGTGACAGCGAGAGTGGTGAGGGTGAGCCTGGCGAAGGTGGTGGCGGAGAGCCTGGCAGCTTTGATGACCACTCCGGTTGGGATGATAACTCTGACAGCCCGCAACAGCAGGCTGCCAACCAGATGGCTAAGGAACGACTGAAGCAAGCTATGAAAGAAGCTGCCAGCGAAGCCACTCAATCTGCCAAGGGCTGGGGCTCAATGTCGTCGGAGGTAAAAGAAAGTATTCTTAAAAAGCTAGAGAGTAAGGTAGACTGGCGTAAGGTACTCAGGTACTTCATTAAGACCAGTCAGCGTGCTAGCAGAAGGTCCAGTGTCAAGCGGATCAACAAGCGGTATGCCTACATTCATCCCGGCAAGAAGGTACTGAGGCAAGCAAAGATTGCCATCGCTATCGACCAGTCCGGCTCTGTCTGCGATGAGATGCTGTCAGCCTTCTTCGGAGAACTCAACGGGCTAGCCAAGCTGGCAGAGTTCACGGTCATTCCCTTCGACACTGAGGTTGATGAGAGTAAGGTCTACGTTTGGAAAAAGGGTCAGAACAAGCCAGCGGAGCGAGTGCTTCACGGCGGTACCTGCTTTGACGCTCCTACCAAGTACGTCAACGATAACAGCTTTGATGGTGTCATTATTCTGACGGACATGGAAGCTCCCAAGCCCAAGGCTTGCAAAGCACAGCGGATGTGGATGACTGACCAGCAAGGTGCCAGCCGTCCCTACTTCAAAACCAATGAGAAGGTTATCCAAATCGACTAACGCATTTTGCGGGAAAGAAATAAAAGAATGAAAGACTTAACAGAGAGAATAGTAAGCTATGAAAGAGGTGAGCTAACTGACCAGCAAACCTTCCAGCTATTCCAGGAACTGATTGACAGCGGAATGATTATGAACCTGCAAGGTCATTATCAGCGTTTGGCTGCCCAGCTTTTGGAAGCAGGTTTAGTTACCTGACAGCCATGCCAGCCATGACCGCCCCCTCCCCCCTAATGTATGTCCCTGGGGGTTGACTCCCCCTGGGGGGTGTCCTAAGGACATTCACAACGGATAGCTAATTTTCCCAGATTTTGACTTTTAAGGAAACAAAAGAAATGATTAAAGTCGGAGACATTGTTTTCAAAAGACGTAAAGGTGGACTGATGAATAATCAGCCTAAAACTAATAGCCTTGGACTAGTTATTAAAGAACACAAAGAGAAGGGAGCTATTCCGCAGTTCTATGTCCAGTTTGATCAACAAACTCCTAAATGGTTTTACCAACACGACCTCCACAGGATCAAGTGGAGAGAAAGAAATAAAAATGTTTAAACTTCAAACTAATGTACCAGAGATTGACCGTGAGAACCATAACCTCTTTAGAGCCTCTGCTCTATTAGAGAACATGGGTAATGTACCAAGCGCCACCTTAGATGATTGGTATAATCAGTTGTTGACCAGCGGTCTGCCAGCGGAAGAGCACGAATCCGTAACACTGGCTGCCATCTCTATTGAAACCATGATGAGCCTTGATCTGTCCGAAGCAGGACTAGAAGAACCCACTATCCACTAATGTACGAAATAGGTGATCTGGTTGTCATAGCCGGCAATTGCGATATCGCATACTTTAAGGGCAGCACTGCTATTGTTATCAAGTACATGGGGCACGATGCTACAGATACATCATTTGGTAGATACTACCAGCTTCAGTTTTCCGACGGCAGCACTCACATCTTCACGCAGCAAGAGCTAATCCTCCTATCAAGGGTAGAAAGGAAAAATAATAATGAAAATAGGTGACCTTGTAGAGTTTTCTTATGGTAGACTAGGCGGACAAATAGGAGGGATCGGCTTGGTTGCCGGCACCATTAATGATGACGCCGTAGAAATACTGTTCATGGGAAAAGCATACCGAGTACACAAACAGTTCGTTAAACCGATTTCTATAGTACGAAAGGACCATGTAAATGAAGACAAACTCAACTAAGAAGCAGACAGAGGCTGAGAAACTGCGGGAACGAGTCAAGCACCTTTCTGTAGACCTTGAGTACGCAGGTAGAGAAGGGGATTCAGCATATTCAGAACGGCTAAACAAGAAGCTCGATAAGTTATATAATACGCTGGATAGGATTGCCAGCCGTGCTAAAAGATTTTAAAGTAGGGGATCTCCTCAAAATGAAACCCGCTTCAGAAGCGTTCGCAGCTATGCCTGCTACTGCCGGTTTGGTTCTGGTCACACAAGAATTGCCGGATAATCCCCGACACTTCTATGGTCTTGCCTGCCATGATGGCGAAACGCACCTTTGGAGTGTTGATCAGTTTTACATAATTTCAAAAGCTGGCAGGTGAAAAAAATTTATAGGAAAAATTTCGGAGTTTTTGATGAGTCTTGTTGAAATGTTAGGGCAACTTACCTTGTATAGTATTGCTTGGATTGCTGTTAGTACTGGTGCGGCGCTTTTTATAGCCGCAGCCTTTTTTGGAATAAAAGAAAAAAATTTGGAGGAAGATGACCATGATCTATAAGTCATTGTTTTTGCTTGTGTTTGCAAATCTGTTTAATCAAGCGTATCAAATGCAAAATATTACTTGCCCTAAGTGGGTGCCTGGAACTAATGAAGTCTTACCGGCAGGGGTTACGCTTTCCCCTGAGTTAGAGTTGAAGAACCGGGTTCGCTGCTATTGCGAGGTTGTGATGCCACAAGAGCGGGGATGCATCGCTAACAACGTACCAAGGAACTTATGTAAGGCACGCACGGCTGCATGGGTAGAAGACAACCTTATGTTGAGAGAAAATTTTAGGCGAACGCAAATGCCCGCTCCCCTACCTCAACGTGATAGAATGATTAATGTCGAACCGTAGGGGCATGACCCTTATATTAGTTTTGATGATGAGTGCATTTATTGGCATGAGTGCAATGTTATTATTTTCTACCGCCAATATGGAAACCATGATCGCCGGCAACATTCGGCGTATAAACCAAGCAAAAATTTCGGCGGCGAGCGGGCTTAACCATTTTACTGCTCTTGGCTTGACTTACGGCACACTTAGACGGCGTGCTGGCGATCTGCAAACTTTGCAGATTATCCCTATGACCCAACTATCGCCTCGGACGTCCTACGAAGTAAAAGTCTATTTTTCTCCTCATCTAAATGAAAGACAATATCTAGTCGAAAGTGTTGGGTATTACTCTAAGGGTGATAAGATTTTAGCCACACACCCGATAAAAGCTCTCTTTGAGGGCGGGCAATAAAAAATAAAACTACTTATTGGTACCAAAGGGGATTTTTATGATTACTAAAACTAAGTTTTGGAAGCTTATCCGAAAAGAACTTAAAGATTTGAAAAGATCTAAAGAGATTACGGCTCAAGTTATGGAACAAATTAAGACATTAAAACAAAATGAAGATTAAAATATCCAAACTTAAAGCTCTTGTGCAGGAGTTAGTTCAAGAAGCAGCTAAAGAGGGGCAAATGCAGAAGGTATATCGCAAGCAATTTGCCGATATGATCTCTAAAGCCTCCATGGGTGGCAACAAAAATACTCCCCCTTTTACAAAAAAAGCTAGTAAACCCGGAAAATCTGCTCCTATTTCCGAAACCGTTAAAAAATTGTATGTTCATGGATATGTTAAGCCTGAATCTTCCTTCCATACTCTGGGGGAATGGGAGATTTTTGTTAATACAATATTAAGTTTTCAAAAAAAAGGACATTATATTAGTTATGGGCACGGTAATTTAGTCGGACCTGACCAACTGGTGAACCTTATTGAGGACTTTTATGGCTTCCAAATGAATGTAGATGTTGAAAGATATGACCTATTGACGCTGAAAAACGTCTTAGATCACATAGAAGACTTTGTAAACCATCGCTATTGGTCTTTAGAACAAGAATTTAGTCAATATTTTGAAGATATCTCCCAGCTTCGCTTTGCTTATTTCTATTCTAGGGGTGATTTAGAGCCATATGTTCTAATCGATGATGCTTTTACCGAGCAAATATATGGATCCATCGACAATCCCAAGGTTTTATATCATTACACTCACGCAGAAGGGGTGGAGAGAATACTTCGTGCTATTCGGGGTGGTGACCCATTTGATATTTCAGCATATACTGTGGCACAGAGGCCCTTCTTCAGGGAGAAATCCAATAAAATTATGAAGTTCAAGGGTAATGTAAGGGCTGGATTTCGAAGCGATGTCAAATCATACTCTGTAAGTAACGGAAGGAAGTGTGTAAACCTCCATCGACTAGGTTATCCCGGTAAAGACAGGGACAATTTGTGTACAGATCTTAAAAACGATTGTAATGGAGAACTAAAAACCTCTCTTTGGAATGAATTTATTGTTACTCCCCTTGATATATTGGATGTATTCAATAAATGAAAAATATTTTGCAAACATGGAGAGGGTTTTTGACCGAAAACGAGGCTAAATACAGTGGAATTTTAAAAATAAAGGTTCCCCAAGAGCTTTGGGGTGATATTGAACGTTACCAACAACAAGTTCCATCAGATGCAGTGCTGTTAGCGTCCAAAGACCTCCATGTTACCCTCGTTCACCAAAGTATTCTGTCTAATTTCAAGGATAAACTGGGGAAAATGGATTTTTTAGAGCCTCCACCTATCGAATTAGAGGATGAGGTGTGGGAAAGAAGCTCTCCCGGTAAGAAGTCCTGGGCTATTCGAGTAAAAAACCAAGATGATATGAGAAATTATGTCAGACAAGTAATGAAAAGCTTAGGAAGTCAAAATTTAAACCCTGAGCCAGAAAGAGTATTTCATATTTCCATCGCCAATCTAACCGGACAGCCGAAAGATTCAGTTAGATAAGCAACAATCTTTTTTAGGGAACTAAATATCACATGAAACTATTGATGGAGCAGTGGAGAAATTATATCCAGGAATCTCAAGCCGGATTTAAGACTGTGGGAGAGTTGAAAGCTGCGCTCCAACAGGTCGCCACACAGAAAAAAGTAGATGTAGGTAAAGATAGCGCCAACGCAGTATTGGGAACCGGACTAGACATCGCAACCGCCGGAGTATTGCCAGTATTAAAATATTTATGGTCCCAAGGGCAAAAGAATACTAAACTAGCTAAATCAAGTAAAGTCCTAGATGCACTGATGATTGATCCATTTGTCTCGAAAGTGGTTGATGATGGTTTAGAGCTAGCGTTTATAGAGTATATAAGCAAAGTAATAGATGGTAAAAAAGACGAAGATCGTTTAGACGATATTAACATGACTGATCAATTGAGTTCTTATATTAAACAAGATTACGCAGATGTAATTGTACAGTCACCAAAAAAATGAAACTTTTAATGGAACAATGGCGTAAGTTCCTGAAGGAAGGCATCAGCGATGTCGTCTATCATTATACTAGCGGACTTGAAAAGGGTGCCAAGATTCTAGAGCAGAATAGGTTTATGGCTTCCGGTGGGTTTACCAAAGACGTTGAGTCTGAATTAGGTAAAGGTAAACTTTATTATTTCTCTACCGCAAGAACCCCAGCCAATGCTTACACTGGGAATTACCCACAGGGTGTCATCTTCAAATTAGACGGACGAGCATTAGCCCAGAAATATAAAGGCGTTCCGTTAGACTACTGGGCAACATCAAAACGCTCTTCTAAGAAAGCAGCCAACCCTGACCCTGGCGAGACAGAAGGCTTTGAAGCAGAAGACAGAATACTTTTAGATGAACCCTACATTGAGGATGCTGACAGGTACATAGACGAAATCCATTTTGCTATTCCTTTGTATCGGTTTGAAAAGGGAATGTTTGACGACAAGCCCACCAGAAGAGCAGGGAGTTCTATAGAAGCCTACCAAATGAAAGGTCTCAGAGATGGCGTCGCTGTGGCGGAACAAAGAAACATCCCTTATTATATCCACATTGATAAACAAACTTTCCCCTTTGTTGAGGTTGGTAAAAAGAAAGCACTTACTAGCTTGAGTGAGTTTATGGAAGAGGTAGAAAAGTCTGGCGTCAAAGTCAACGAGCCCCGTGACCAAGCATCGGTCTATACGAGTAGAAGAGGGTCGGAGATCGGAGAGGATGAAGTATTCCTGTATGTTCAGGCAGCCCAAGACATCCTTGCTGGCAAAGAGCGATTTGAAGGAGCCAATATAAAGGGCGATGTTGGGTACAAAGACGAAGCCAAGCGCAAGGGAGACGGCGAAGTGGTGTTCCGAAATCTTACGGGTGCTCCTAATATGCAGGGTCGCTTTTACAGAGAAATTGATAATCCACTCCATAATGTTAGTTCAAATCCTAAAGCTCGCAAGACCCTAGAGATGCTAGCCTCCCTTATGCGCAGCACAAAGAAAAAGACACTAAAAGATTTTGAAGCCTATTTAAATCAGGTTTACAAACAAAACCACGGGGACCAATAAATGAGAATCACACGAACACAACTTAGAGAGATGGTTCAAGAGCAGATTAGGCAAATGACCGAAGCTGATGACTCCTTCTCTAAAGCTGGGAAGGAAATAGAAAAGAAGGGCACGGAAGGTGTCTTTACTGCCAAAGCCAAGAAGCGTGGAATGAGCGCACAAGAGTTTGCTCGTAAGGTTCTCGCTAACACTGATGAATACGATACTAAAACTGTGCGCCAGGCTTCTTTTGCCAAGGGCGCTAAAACCGTGGCGGATAAAAAATGAAAGTAACCAAAGACCTACTCAGGCAACTAATAAAAGAAGAACTCAATGAAATCATTGGGATGGAGCGAGACTTCATAGGAAAAGAAGGTGCCAAAGTTGGTTGGAACACTTTACAGAAAGTTATAAAAACCACTGCAAGCGGACGAGAAAAGGTTGACTATGTGCGTATGCCGATGGAAGGTGAGATAATTGAAGTAGTTATCGATAGAACCTCAATTGAGCCAGGTTTTGCAATGGTCGCCGTTGAAGGTGAACGTCAACCGGTAATGATCCCCCTTACAGATTTAGACCTTCTGTAATCCCACGTAGGAAACTACTTATATTAGTATGAGTACTTTCCGTGAACACAAGACAATAGCAGACCGTGCTGCTGGCGACAGAGCCAGACATAGGCACAAGATTGAAAAAGCTATTAAAGAAAGTATCAAGGATGTTGTTGCTGAAGAGAGCATCATCGGTCAAAGTGGGAAGAAAAAGATTCGCATACCAGTAAGAGGGATTAAGGAACCTCGCTTTGTCTATGGAGCAAATGAAGATAATAAACGAGTTGGATCTGCGGAAGGGAAAGAAGTTAAGAAGGGTCAGCGGATAGGTCACCGCCGAAAAACAAAAACCTCTGAGGGCAATAAACCGGGCAATAAACCGGGCGAAGAAAAATACGAAATAGAAATGTCCCTTGAAGAACTGGCGGGATATCTTTTTAGTGATCTTGAATTACCAGAGCTTGAAAAAAAGAATTTTAAGTTCACAACCCAAGAAAAGATGAAACGTAAGGGTAAGCGCCCATATGGTATCAGACCACGCCTATCAAAGAAAGAAACAATAAAACAAAAGATTCGAAGAAAAAAAGCTGCCATTAAGGCTGGAAGCTATGACCCTGAGAGCGGTGAAAGATTTACCTTTCATGACAGTGATCTACGGTATAAACATATTTCTCCGGTAATCAAAGAGAACACAGCCGCTGTTATATTCTTTGTGATGGATGTATCAGGCTCCATGACAACAACTAAAAAGTTTTTAGCTCGAAGCTTCTTCTTTCTTTTATACCAATTTTTAAACCACAAATATTCCTCGATTGAAGTAGTTTTTGTTTCTCATACTGCCGACGCACACGAGGTCAACGAAGAGCAATTTTTTACCCAAGTACCAAATGGCGGCACACTAGTTTCCACAGGGCTAAAAAAGGTTGAAGAAATAATTGAAAAACGGTATCACCCAAACAATTGGAATATTTATACATTCTACTGTGGTGACGGAGACAATTGGGCTGTTGACAATAAAGAAGCCTTGGCAGCATTCCGACGCCTGAAGGAAATAAATCAGATGATGTGTTATACTGAAATTGGAAAGATGCGAAAATACGAATATAATAATTTATTTTCCGGCGGGACTCCCGAAAAGAAATTGTGGGACTGGACAAAATTAACGGAAGGTAAAAGTTTTAAAAGAATTAGGTTAGTAGAAAACAGAGATATATGGCCTGCATTTAAAAAACTGTTTGGAGGGCGTCAATAATGCCAGAGTGGTCAATGGATGAACTCCAAGATTGGGATAAAAAGATATGTACTATTGGGGAAGCCTTAGGGCTGGATTGGTACCCTATCGACTATGAAATATGTGATTATAAAGAAATGATGGGGCATATGGCGTATATCGGTTTACCCACTCATTATAGGCATTGGTCTTTTGGTAAATCTTTTGACCGCATTCAAACAGAATATAATTTGGGAATGTCAGGGCTACCCTATGAAATGATAATAAATTCGAATCCAAGTTTATCCTATCTTATGACAGAAAACCCAATGCCAACCCATATACTCACAATGGCTCATTGTGTTGGTCATAGCGACTTCTTTAAGAATAATAGAATGTTCTCAGAAACCAAAGCAGATACCGCATTGGATAGATTCAAGGCTGCTGGAAAAAGGGTTAAAAAATATATGGAAGATCCGTCAATAGGAATTGATAGGGTAGAAAGAATTTTAGATGCCTGCCATGCGATAAAATATCAAGTTCCCCGGACCCCTGGTATTAAGCGCCGAAATCCAGCGCAACTAAAGAAGTACTATAAAAAACTAATTCAAGCTGATAAAACGGGCAAATGGGAAAATTTTGATATAAACAAAATACCGCTCGAACCTGATTGTAATATATTGGGATTTATAGCCGAATATAACTCCCGCCTAGAGCCATGGGAAAAAGACCTTATACAAATCGTTGAGAAAGAGTCTTCTTATTTTATCCCTCAGGCTTGCACAAAAATAATGAATGAAGGCTGGGCATGTATGATACATGAGAAGATCGTCAACTCTTTGGGAATACCAGATGATTATCACTTATCATTTATCCGATTACATAATCAAGTAGTTAGACCACATTTGGGAAGGATTAATCCATACCACCTTGGTTATAAGATATTTAAATATATTGAAAAAAATCAAGGATTTAGCGAGTGCATAAGAGTAAGAGAGACACACTGTGATGAAACGTTTATTAAAACATACCTTAATGAAGAATTATGTAAAAGTTTGAATTTGTTTAGTTTTTCTTTTCATCGAACAGAAGGGGTAAACAAAATAACCGAAGTTTCTGGTGAATATACCTGGAGAACCGTTAGAGACGACCTAATTAAAGGTGTGGGGCTAAATAGTGTTCCTGTTATCCTCGTTAAGAAGCTCGAAAGAGATGGTACTCTAATCCTTGAACACGAACATGATGGAAGAGACTTAGAGTTGTCAGAAGCAAATAAAGTATTCGAGTACATTAACGATTTGTGGGATGGGGATATAAAATTCACCACAGTAATAGAAGATGAATCCTGGGAGTTTTAACAATGGCATCAAAAAATAAATCCGATAAGTTTTTAAAGCTTGTAGGCAAACACCAAGAACAAAAAAAGATATCTAAGTTCCAGGGTGTTCTGACAGATTATCTACAAGTACTTGAAAAAGACTCAACTGTTGCACATCTAGCACACAAGAGACTTTATGAAATTATTGCATCACATGGCATAACTAGGATGTCTCAATCTGAAGATAGGTGTAATAAGCTTTTTAATGGAGAAGAAGTAAGAACTTACGATTATTTCCAAGACAGTTTTTTTGGAATGGAAAGATCGCTTGCAAAGATAATGAGGTTCTTAAGATCTGCATCCCTGAAAGGAGAAGAGAGCCGCCAGGTCCTTCTTTTATTAGGACCGGTAGGAGCAGGTAAATCTGCTTTGATGGAAAGGATAAAGGGTGCCTTAGAAAAATGTGAACCAATGTATCATATTGATGGATGCCCTATCCATGAAGATCCACTACATTTAATACCTCGATCTCTCAGGGAGGACTTCCAAGATCTCTATGGTATCCGCATCGAAGGTGACTTGTGCCCCGTCTGCCGGCACAGATTAAAAGAAGAATTTAATAATGATTATACCCAGATGCCCATTACACAATCATCATTCTCTGTTCGTGGTCGGCGAGGAGTTGGTGTTGTGCCTCCAATGGATGCCAATAGCCAAGACGTGACAATTTTGGTTGGCAGTGAGGACATTTCCAAGTTAGACTTATATTCAGAGGATGACCCCAGGGTTCTTTCTTTAAATGGTGCATTTAATGTTGGTAACCGTGGTATAGTAGAATTTGTTGAGGTGTTTAAGAACGAAATTGAATTTCTGCACACCATGATTACAGCTACCCAAGAGAAGGCAGTACCTTCACCAGGCAAGGGTCCTATGATTTATTTTGATGGAGTTATTCTTGCTCACTGTAACGAAGCAGAGTGGAATAAGTTTAAGTCAGAAAATACTAATGAGGCAATTTTAGATCGTATTGTAAGAGTTAATGTACCATACTGCCTTGAAGTTTCGGAAGAAATGAAAATCTATGAAAAAATGCTTGGACTGTCAGACTTCGACGGACACATAGCACCGCATACTTTAGAGGTTGCAGCCATGTTTGCTGTCTTAAGCCGACTACACCCATCTAATAAAGTTGATTCATTAACAAAGATGAAACTTTATAACGGTAAGGATGTTATAGAAAAGGGAACCGTAAAAAAGATAGACATCAATGATCTGCGTGATGAGGCACGGGACGAAGGAATGACAGGAATCTCCACACGATTCATTATGAAGGCTATTGATTCTGCGCTGTCTGACTCAGAAAAGAATATGGTAACTCCAGTGTCGATAAGAGACACCCTAATCAAACAGGTAAAGGATCAAATAGTTGTAGAAGATGACAGAAATCGTTACTTAGATTTTCTAGGTAAAACTTTACACGATGAGTATCTTAACCTTTTAGAAAAAGAGATAACTAAAGCTTTTGTATCAGCCTACGATGAACAAGCAGAAGCGTTGTTTAATAATTATTTAGACCATGCAGAAGCTTATGTGAACATGTCCACCGTAAAAGACGCTGTGACAAATGAAGAAATACACCCTGATGAAGATTTCATGTCCTCTATAGAAGAGCAAATAGGAATAATGGGAACTGCAAAGGAGAACTTCCGAGTTGATATAACTTCTTTTATGTTTTCCAAGCTTCGAAGAGGCGAAAAGGTAGACTGGAAGTCGTATGCTCCCCTTAAGGAAGCTATCGAAACTAAGTTAACATCTTCTGTTAAACAAATTTCTAGGATTGTAACCAAATCTAAAAGCCGAGATAAAAAACAGCAGGGCAAATATAATGAGATGGTTGAAACCTTGATTGATGAATATGGATATAACGAGGATTCTGCCGAAGAGGTAATCAAATTCGCTGCTAACAATCTTTGGAGAGATAGTTAGTAGGAAAAAATGGAAAGTATACCCCATTCTCTAAAAGAACTAAAGAGTTTTGTTGGCAATACTCCGCTTATATGTTTAACTTGTCAATACGAAGACAAAAAAATAAACATATTTGCGAAATATGAAGCCTGGAGTTACACAGGAAGCATCAAAGACCGGATGGCGTTCGAAATTCTGTGTTCTGCCTATAAAAATGATACAATTAAGCCGGGAGATACCATTGTTGAGGCAACTAGTGGTAATACGGGCATTGCATTTGCTGCTATGGGGGCTTATTTAGGTCATCCTGTCCAAATTTACATGCCAAGCTGGCTTTCTAAGGAAAGAAAAAGGATTTTAGAGTTTTATGGAGCAAAATTGTTCCAAATTAGCCAAAAACAGGGTGGCTTTACTAGGTGTATCGAGCTAGCAGCCAAAAAATCACAAAAAAAGGGCTATTTTGGTCCAAAACAGTTCGATAATACCTGGAATATCATGGCACACGTTAAAACAACTGCCCCAGAACTCGAATATGCCCTAAAAAGGCATAATTTAGGCGATTTAGACGTTTTTATAACCGGAATGGGCACCGGAGGCACAATTATGGGCTTTTATCACTACTTTTCACAAATAAAGAGCGATTTTAAGGCTTATCCTATCCTCCCGGACAAAAATGAGGACGGAGGACACCGAATTGAGGGCATTGGAGACAGTTTTATCCCAAAAATAGTGGATTTACAAGCACTTAGCCCTGTTTTGCGAGTAAATGACTCTGATGCGCTCAATATTGCTCGCCAAATCAACAAATTAGGGCTGTCTGTAGGTATATCATCGGGTGCTAATGTCTTTGGAGCAATATTAAAAGCAAAAGACCTACCAGATGGGTCGAATGTAGCTACTATCCTTTGTGACTGTAATAAGAAGTATTTAACCACTGATTTGTGCTCAAATAGCTCCGAAACCTTATCTGAGCCAATAAAAGTACTTAACTACAAGGTAATTTGCTGATATAAAGCTGTTTGAGAGAATAACAATCTATTTAACAATAAGTTCGGCACAACCATAAGGGGAACTCACACCCGTGTCGGAAGCATGTGAACAAAGGAGGAAATAATTATGGTAAAGGTAATAGTAGATAATAATAGAGGTCTAGTTCAAGAGACTGGAACAGGTTCTGTAGAGATCCGTGATTCGAGCGGGCTGAAAGTTTTTAACCCTCACATGAATGCAAAACTTCATGTTGTTACGGGCACAGGAACTGCTGCTGACGACGCCTCAGCAACAACGATTACAGATTTGGTTCCTGCCGGATCGATAGTTTTGTGTGGTGAAGTCACTGTTGAAACAGCGAGTGCTGGTGGTAACAGTGTAAACATCACCTCGGTTGGCGTCACAGGTGATGTAGATGCTTTCGGCGGAAATATGGCACTAGATTATAACGCTCTTGGATCGAACGTTCTGTCGCCAACCGCACTTATGCCTGTTGCAAGAGACGGCTCTGATTCGGCTGTTTCAGTTATCGTAACACACGGCGATGTTGGCACACAATCAACTGCTGCTGTAGTTCGTGTATCGCTTTTCTGCGCATCAGCAGACGTAACCGGATATGTGTTCGGATAATCTTTAAACAAATTTTAAAATAAAAGGAAATATAAATCATGGTAAAAGTAGTAATAGATAACGCAAAAGGCTTAGTCCAAAGTTCTGGTGGCGGGACTACAATTAGTAATAACCTTACCGCAAACCGTCTTACGGATCAGGTCGCAATGCCTAACTTCTCGTCAATGACAGAGCAGGATACCGGTGGTGCTTTAGTAGCCAACACTCGTAATAATATTACGAGAACGAGTGCTGGCGATTGGACGCTTCCTAACGTTGCAGATTCCACAAAAGGTGATACAGTATGGGTTCAATATGATGTTGACCTGGCAAATGCCGCCCTACATTCGTACTCTTCGGATGCCGCCCTTAATGCGATTTCCACCGTCTACAAGCCCGCAGGTACGGGACCCGGCGTTTTGGGTCTCGTAACAAGACCTAACGGCTCTAGTAACGATTTCTTAAACATTACCGGCGCTGCTAACGGTGCGGGTGGTATAGGTACAGAACTCTGTTTCTGGTTTGACGGATCCAATTGGTGTGTTGACGGCTATGTGCGAGGAAAAGGTAGTGCCGGCGGTACGGTCACAATAGCTTTTGCAAATAGCTAATAAGTAAACTCCAACAAGGGTTTATATAAAAGGCACTCCTTCGGGGGTGCTTTTTTTATTTAAATAATAATTTGACAGACCCTATATCCATGATATTATGCATATGTAAGGGAGAGAGATATGAGCCGTTCTGTTCAATGTCAGCACTGTGGTCAGTGGGGACACAACCGTCGTAGTTGCCCACAAATCAAAGAAGCCCACGCCAGAGTTGAAAAGCTTGCTGAGAAGTATGGCGTTTACCGCTCGGAAGATGAGCTTGCCTACGCTTCCACCTCTTGGATTAGCAGAATCAACGAGGCAGCCAAGATTCAAGACGCCGATGAAGATGAAATCTCCTGGCGGGACCGCTGGCTCTGGGAAGAACTTGAAGAGCGGAAGATGGCTCAGGCTCGTAAGAATTCTCGTGGTCGCCAGTGTGGCTTCTGCGGTGAGCGTGGACACAACGCTCGCACCTGCCCAGCCAAAAAGCAACATCGCAAAGATTGTGATGCCATGCGAGGCTTGGCTCACCGAGTTCTGGCTGCCTGCCTCAAGAAGGCTGGCATCGTGCCTGGTGCCTTGATGCGCAAACGAGACTGGAGTTGGAAGACCAACGACTACGAACAAGTGATGTGCATGGTCATCGGCATTGACTGGGACCGAGTTGCCGAGCCTGGCTACGATACCCCACAAGGTCTGCCTCGCAACGCTGACCGCTGGTTCAGGGGTCCTATGATTCGGGTGCGGGGTCCTAACGGTGACGAAGGCTTGATGCGTCTCCCGCAAAACACCCAGCAGCAAAGCTGGCACGGCTACTACGAGGACGAGGATGAAAGCTGGGGACTAGTCAGCGGCGTTGTCGGTGGCAACCTCAACAAGGACAAGGGCTGGATGGGCGACAATGTGACGCTCCTCAGCCCAGAAGCTGAGGGTGTCTATATCTACGGACACCGGGCTGAAAAGGGTGATCGCATTGCTGACGCAGAGCTTCAGCCTGAGATTGACGAGCTTGTCAGTCAGGTCAGTCAGTGGCGGGATTACTAAATATTATATGAGCACTGATGAGATTTTGCAAAAACTTAAAGAGGCGTTTGATGTAATTTTACCTCAAGGTTCTGATTATCCGTCTGAAGCCATGAAGCTTGGGACTCTCGTTAGATCAATAAGGCATGATCGGCTAGGAATAATAACCGATTCTTTCTATGGTGACGTAGATTCAATGGGAACTAAGATTATTGTATACACAGTTCTTTTACTCCCGCCACCGCCAGGACTCGTAATACCCTCTTCAAAAAAAGATCAGTTATACTTAACTAATGAGTATGAATATGAACTTGTTGGATACTTAATGATGAAACCTGTAGACATTAAAAAATTGTCTCAATATATGGGAGGGGGTTTAGTATTATGAAGATATTGCCCAGTGCTTTATTATTTGATATGGACGGAACTTTAACTGATGCAAGACAACAAATTGCAGAAGATGTTTTAGAAACTCTGAGGTTAACTGGTCCAGGAGTTAAAAGATATCTAGTTACGGGGTCTGATTTTTCGAAGGTCGAAGAACAGATGGGAAGTGATAATCTTTTAAAATTATTTGAACGTATCTATACGTGTAACGGAACCAGGGTTTGGAATTGCAACCTTGATATGGATGACGAGACACTACCTGTGGAACCTGAACTAATTCATAAAGTCAGTTTAACTGATTATTATTCTGAATCAGATATCAATCACATTGTTAATGTTCTCTTGGAAACTGCCTATAAGACTCATACCAAAATAAAGACAGGAACTTTTGTTGAGTGGCGAGACAGTCAGATTAATTTTTCAGTGGTGGGTAGAAATTGTACACTTGGTCAAAGAGAAGACTATGTGAAGTGGGACAATAAAAGTGGCGAACGAGAAAAGATTATTAATCAACTCAGAGAACAGTTTCAAGGATGGGGATTATCTTTTCGCTTAGGTGGACAGATCTCCATTGATATTACACGAGAAGGCTGGGATAAAAGCTATGCTTTTAAGAATATGAAAGAAAAACCAGATCAGTGCATATTCTTTGGAGATAAAATTTGTAAAGATGGTAACGATTTCGATATTGCTATGAAATGCCATAAATACCACAACGTAGATGGTCCGTCAGATTTAATGTTACAACTCCAGGAATACCTATGAATGATTACGGGATTTACGCTACTGGTTGGTATTCTATTAGCCCTGCTTTTGCCTGGTGGAACCCTAGTACTCATCGCATGGCTGAAATCAAGGCACGCAGAGAAGCAGCGAGAGTTATGGAAGAAGATAAACGAAAAAAGAAAGTTAACTCTGCGAAAATTGCAGAAGGAACAATTTCTATATATGCGTAGCAAGAGTTCACGAAAGGAAAATAAATGAACTGCTTTCAAATTGAAGTCCGTGGTATGATCTTTACAATCTGGGCACCTACCATTCAGGATGCTTTAGAAACTTTTATGATTGATATGGAGTTCTATGAGGTGCCAAAAGAATTGGCTTCTATGAGTTCTTCCGAATTAGGGGATGATTTTTTTCCTGCTGAATGTAATGGTTTTTAATACATTTTTTTTCTTGACTTACCTTGTATCCGTGATAGTATACATATGTAAGGGAGAGAGATATGAAGCGTGAAGCTGCTATCAAAAAGATTCGCAATCGTGCCAAAGCTGTCAAGCGTGAGGTTAATATTGAACAGAATGACTATCACAACAATGGTCAGGTCAAAGTCTATGTTCATTTTGAAGGCTCCAACCAGCTTATTTCATTCTGGACCAACAGTGATGGGACAATCAGTTCTCCTCACGTCAAGCGCCAAGGTGATGAGTCCGACCCTCACACGGACTACTTTCCTGGTTGCTTTTATGACAACATTACGCAAGCACTCAACTCGATTGCTCCGTTGCCTCCCAAGTATCCGGTTGGCTCGCTAGTCCGCTTCAAGGACAACAAGCGCAACAACCGCTGGAAGTTGGCAGGCAAGGTCGCCTTGGTGATCCAAGCCGAAGCAGGCGGCAACTACAAGGTCCAGTACGATGGTAGTGAAGACCGCTACAACCCCTTCTACGCCCAGCGTGATATTGAGCGGGTATCGTAATCTATAAAAAAAGATAAAACATGTTATTATGAAGATGGGGCGGTAATGAATATCTTAGCACCAGAGTTTAAGAAAATTGTAAATGAACAACTTGTTGTTCTAGAAAATAGAACTGCTGACAAATGGAAAGGTTCGCAGTTTGAAATTGTGAAATATGCCGGTCAAACTCAAAAAGGTGATTTTGGGGAAGCTGTCACAGAAGGTTTATTGAATCAAGTCGGAATCCCGGCAGAGATTATCAACGGAGGTAAAGGAGAATTTGATATTCTAATCAAAAATCATAACGTACTTATTGAGCACAAACTCGCCACAGAAGATGTCAATAACTCGTTTCAGTTTAACGGCATTAAGAAAGATGTTCATTATGATTATGTTTTTTGTTTAGGTGTTTCGCCTGAACAACTTTGGTTCAATATTTTTCCTAAATCAGTTTGCGAGAATCTAACTGTATCGATGACAAAGGGTGGTTCTGATTCTTATAAGTTAACAGCAAAACCTTTCGCTAAGGGAATATACACATTATTACCCCTTACCAAAGAAAATTTCAAAAGAGAGGTAGAAAAAATTGTCTAGTGCATGGGATGGATTACTCAATAATAAAGAAATAACTGAACTGCCACATTATGCCATCAATAAGAGTTTGCCGGCGGATAGTTATTTTACGTCTACAGAGACTGCTAAAAAGTGTGTAGATATTGTTCACAATACTATAAATACAGAGGGGCTCACTTTTGTTGAACCGAGCGCAGGATCCGGTGCTTTCTACGATCTTTTACCCGAAGGTCACCGGCTTGGTATTGAGTTATATGGTCGTAGAAAAGATTTCATCAAACAGGATTATTTAACATGGTATCCGCAAGATGAGTCAAAAAAATATGTTGTCATTGGCAATCCTCCCTTTGGTGTAAGGGGGGCTTACGCTCTCGCATTTGTAAACCGATCTTTAATGTTTGCTGAATATGTAGCATTCATTTTGCCGATGTCTTTCCATAGTAATGGAAAAGGTTCGAACATGAAGAGGGTAGCCAATGGTCACTTAGTTTTTTCCCAGGTTTTAGAAAAAGAAAAGTTCTACTCCCCAGATAACAACAAAGAAATCAAAGTCAATACATTGTTTCAAATTTGGAAAAGAGGCGAAGGAGAGAGTATCTTCCCAGATTATAATCTTTCCGACTATGTTGACATTTATACAGTTTGTAGTTCACCAGATCGTTTATGTGGTCTTGCGAGAATTGGTACTTATGATTTTTATGTCTCATCAACCTACTTTGGTGATAGCCTTAAGACAGTCTATAATTTCGATGATGTGAAATATGGAAGCGGATACGGAATTATAATCAAAGAGAAGAAAGAAGAAATTCTGTCTAAGATTAAAAAAGTAGAATGGGACTCTTATTCTACAATGGCTACGAATAGTTGCAAGCATATTAGAAAATATTCTATTGAGAAATGTTTGTTTGATTTAGGATATGGCGAAAAAGAAACCTAAATAAAACTTGACACCTCCCAAGTCCATGATAATATAAGATATAAGGAGAGAGAAATGGCTATCGCAAATCCCGAAGTAGAATTTCACATGCATGATTTTATTGGCGACTGCGCCTCAATGCTCAGCGAGCACTACGAGTCCAAGTTTGCAAATCTTGAGGTTCCGGAAATCAAAATTAAAGAGGGTGGCAAGTATTACAAAGTCATCAAATCACAGGGCGAATACAACCAGCACGTTTGGTTCTTCGTCAGCAAAGAGGACGGCTTGATTTGGAAACCTGCTTCTTGGAAGTCTCCTGCTAAAAACTTTCCTCGTGGATGTATCATTGAGGACAAAGCCAAAGACGTCATCGGCGTCTACGGAATCTAGGAGAAAAGATGTCTAACCCAAAATTAGGTAATGCGCAGTGGATGACTCTGCGTGAGTTCGACCAGGATGTTTTTATCGAGTGGTTTGCCGAAGAAGCTATTAACGGCAGAATGACCGAAGAGCGAATGCAAGCAGCCGATTGGGGAGTTAGCGCACAATTCCTTATTAATGCTGGTTTTGATGCTGACGCCGCCGACCGAGCAAGGTGGATGCAGCCTCTAATGTTTTTAGCTGGCATCGCCACAGGAATGGTTGGCGGAGCACTTTTAAGCTTAGAGTATCCTATTTATTGGCTAGCCTTTTAGAGAGATATAATGTCAGAAAACAAGAAGCAGTGGAAATGCAATTTCAAGCTTGAAATTATCAGCAAAGAGGGAGCGTCGCTAGATGACTTTAATACTTCGCTAGATAAGTTTGTTAGTGATTGGATTGATGTTATCCCAGATACAGGAACAGCAGCGCCGGAAAGTGCTATTGACTTCTGGCACGGCGGATTACATTTTCCACCAGATGATAAAGAATAGAACTTAGGGAAACAAATAAATGAATAAACGACGATAAGTGTCAGGGTTAAACCCGAACCGATCTGGCAGGAAGCATAAAGAGCCAGCGTCCCCACCTTCAGTACCCACATACCTTTGAAGAGTTGCGTGTGGAAGACGGATTGTAGGGTTAGATACCAAACAAACAGGAGGGCAGATGAACTTGTCCAAAAACTCTTCAAATATGCGTTTGTAGCTCAGTGGTAGAGCGTTGCCTTTACACGGCAGGGGTCGTAGGTTCAAACCCTACCGAACGCACCATTTGGTTCCGTAGCTCAGTTGGATAGAGCAACGGCCTTCTAAGCCGTGGGTCGCAGGTTCGAATCCTGCCGGAATCGCCAAGGAGTTTGAGATGTTGAAAGTTTTAGGGAAGTTACCAAGAGAGGTTGGTGTCGCTGTCAGCGGCGGACCAGACTCTATGGCTATCCTAGACTTCTTAAGTAATAACCATGATGTGACTGCCTGTTATTTTGATCATGGTACGGATTTTGGAAAGAAGTGTAAAAGATTTGTAAAGAACTTTTGTGATAAGAAAGATATTCCACTTGTCATTGGAGTTAATTATAATTCTTGTCCTCCGAAAAAATCCTTGGAAGAGCATTGGCGTGATGAGCGATACAAGTTCTTCCATAGTTTCAATATGCCGATTGTTACGGGTCATAACTTAGACGATGTGATAGAATGGTTTTTGTTCTCTTCTATGCACGGCAAAAGTAAAGTTATCCCCTACAACAACAAAAACGTAATTAGACCTTTTATCTCTACTTCTAAACGCTCGCTGGAAGACTGGTGTATTAGGAAGGAAGTTCCATTCCTCACGGACCCAGCAAACGCAGACAGAAAGTTTATGAGAAGCATTATCAGGCACGATATCATGCCTCACGCTCGG
>VMHT01214558.1_pt1 | contig 24447 bp, 45 predicted proteins | sample 4693611 | NCBI WGS metagenome assembly VMHT01 (sample SAMN12280063, study PRJNA550983) | marine metagenome | isolation source: seawater sampled from same location over 5 years 0.02-0.2 micron viral filtrate | place: USA: collected off the coast of southern California halfway between the port... ...
CTTTTACATTATCAAGAATATCTTTTGAAACCTTAAGCCAATCAAGACCAAAATAATCATACATACCAAACAAAGATACGATTATATTTGGACGAGTTTTTACAAAGAAATGTTTATGATTTTTTTTATCCATAATATCGCCACAAATAAATTTATGATTCGGAAATCTTCTCCTAGCAATATCAATCATTTTTTGACTGATATCAATTCCAATATACCTTTCTGGATCAATGTCTATCAGGTCAAGCAGCAGACCTGTTCCGCAGCCTGCATCTAAAATAACATCTGATTCTGTATCTATTGCTCCGCACACATAGAACTCAAGAAATTTATTTTCTGCTATTTCTACTGCGCTGCTATAAACTTCATCATAATCATTTGCTATTTCATCATAAAATTTCTCTATGTTTTTACTTTGATCACTCATCAATCCCACCCCTGCGGTAAACTTTGTTTTTCTTCAAATATTCTTTTTTTGTTGTTGTAATCAAATTTAACTTCTCCAATGTTTCCATATAAACCTTGCTCCCTTATCTTTCTTGTAATAATTTTTATGCTGTCATCATCAAAGTCACGATGCACTGTAACAACAGCGTCAGATTGATTATGCCAATGACTTGCGCCTGCTATATCATATGCAGTTGGTGCTTCATAAACACCATCCATTGATTTTGGTAACTTGGTTGGATGTGCAACAACCCAAACAGTAACATCATGGGTTCGTGCAAACCTTTTACAATTGCTTATAAAGTCTCGTATATGCTCATCTTCTCTGTAGTTGCCAGAACGCTTTGCATCAACTTCATTGTAAGGATCAATAATTATTCCGTTTATCCCAAATTTTAAACAGCTTTGTTTTGCTATTTCTAAAATCTTTTTTATATTTGGTATATGTTCTCTTGTCTCAATAAAATAAAAATGTTCTTTTACCCAATCTAGTGCAGCGTGTAATTCATCTGTGGTCATTCTGTCTTGTGTGCCTTTATCAAAAGGTTTCTCTGTCACTATCTGCGCAAGCCGCCTGATGTGCATAGATGTTGAATGTTCTGGTGAAAACATTGCAAATTTCCAATTATGTTTTTTTGCAATCCGAACAAGGAACTGGTCAAGCACTGTAGATTTTCCGTGATTCGGTATTCCAGTCCAAACATGGAAAGTGCCTTTTAATATTTTGTATATTTGGTCAAGCTTTGGGTATCCAATTTCAATAGGTTTGGCATAATTGCCATTATATAAATCAAGCACCTCATTTGTGTAGTTTCTAACTGTATAAAGTCCATCAACAGGGTAAGGTTTAGCGTACTGAACAAGTCTTTTCAAAGTAGCGGCACCATGCTTTGTAAGAACATCATTTGCATCTTTGCAATCTTTTGGTGTTTCTACATACCAACAGATATCCTTTCCAAACCTGTGCAGCAATTCTTTATTAAGGTTTTCTCCTGCGCCATCTTTATCTACAAATAAAATAATTTTTCTAGCTTTAATTGGATGTGTTTGCAAACATGAAAATCTTTTATCATTTTCTTTAAATGCCACCTTTGCAGGCGCACCATCAGGCAGCGTTGTGGCATTCTTGTAACCAACTTCATAAAGGCTAAGAACATCTATTTCACCTTCTACAAAAATTACCTCATTTGCATCCTTAATATTTTCATAATTGTATAAACTTTTTTTTCCGTTTTTGGTTTGTTTGAATTGTTTATCAACTGTTCTAAATTTTATATTGTCAGCCTGCTTGTCTTTTGGATTGTATGGAAAACAAATCCATTTATCATCATTTGAAGAATAGATCTTCAAGGCTTTGTAAGTTTCTCGGCTTATACTTCTACCAATAAAATACTTGTCTAAAAAATCGTTTTGCAAATTGTCCTTTTGATATGAAAGCTTGTTGGGATGCATACTTACAACTTTCATTTTTGTGGTATCTAAGGAACCTGAATAACCGCAATGATGACAATTCCACATAGCCTTCGTACCTCCCTCTGTAGTAAGGCTTAACGGTCTGTCTTTGGGGTTGTGTGGTGGCTGACACTTTGGACATTTTATTTTTTGTGTATCGTCTCTTCCAAAATGCACATTAGTTTGTATTCCTTCTTCTCTTAATTTATCCTGCAATAACATTCTTACTCCTCAATAGTTTTTGTTTATCTTTAGTATAGGCGGTAGTGAGTGTCCTAACACTGCGGACACTGGTGTCCACACTCAAGTAATATCTATTAGAAGTACCTTTTCTATGCTGCACAGTAAGCTTTCCATTTAACCCCAACCAATTTATACATCTGCGAACCTGCCTGTCTGAAATACCACATATTTTGCCAATGTGTTTTAAGCTAGGGTAGCAAGAGTGATCTTGGTCTGCGTAGTTTGAAAGTATGAAAAGAACGAGCTTAGTTGTTGGCGTGTTGCACTTTTGATCTTTACACCAACTGATAGCTTCTATAGACATGGCAGGACATTATGGGCTAATAACTTTTTTCATGCAAGAAATAAAAATCATTTGGCTGTACTTTACCATTTGTAGAATCGCAGATAATCATCATATCTTCCTTTCTAGGAATCCTTTGACCTTGACACCATTTTGCAACAGCGTGAAAAGAAAAATTATTTTCCTTGGCAAAATCTAATTGAGTTATTTTTTCCTGTTTAAGATATTCAGATAAAGTCATGCGTCTATCATACATAAAAAAAATTATACAATCCACCCAAAATGTGCGAAAATACACATCAATAACTTGAACATAACATGAAGAATAATTGTTTTGAAACACATAACTTAAATCACTTAAGTCCTTCGTCTATAAACGAGTATATTCAAAACCCTTCTCATTGGTTGCTTAAAGTAAGCGGCTTTAGAGAGAATATTGGAATACCTGCTTTTTGGAGAGGGACAGCAGTTGATGAAGCTATTTCATATGGATTGTTTGATACCAAGCTATCTATTCAAGACTTGCAACATTATGCTCTAAATGTCTTTGACAAAAAAGTTGATGAGGCAAAAGCAGCAAACCTTTCGTTTAATGTGCAAAAAGCAATGAATGAGAGAAGCCTTTTACCATCATTTATACAAACTGGCGTTCCATACTTTAGACAGTTTGGTGAGCCAAAAGGCACACAAGGCAAAATTGTTCTTAGGCTTGATGACATACCAATAGATATTGTTGGTTATTATGATCTTCATTACACAGGCATAGTTAGAGATATAAAAACCACTAGCAGAATGCCGAGCAAGTTACCGAACAGCTATAACAGACAACTTAGCATTTATGCTACTGCTATGGACTGTATTCCTGTTGTTGACTATGTTTGTGCATCCAAATCCAGACAAGAAGTCAAAAGCATTGGCGTTACAGATGTAGAAGAACACATGAAGGTTGTTAGAAAAGCGTGTCTCAATATTATGAACCTGCTTTCTTACTCTGATGATATTCATGAGGTTGCTTCACTTCTTATGCCTGATTTTGATGACTGGCGATGGTCTGAATCAGAAAAGTTGGCAGCTATTGAACTTTTTAACATGAGGTAATTATGGATAAATTAATTACTGCGCTTATTGCTGCGCAGAAAAAAATAAGCAATGCAAACAGAACTGCTATGAATGAGTTTTTCAAAAGCGCAAAAAAGAAAAGCGGTTCTCCATATGCGACATTGGAAGATGTTATTCAGGCAGTAAAAGAGCCTTTACTTGAGCAAGGTATTTTGTATCAACAAATATCAGAACAAGTTGAGGGTGGAGTGTGTATAGAAACTGTGTTTTATGGACATGGGGCAAAGCTTGAAACAGGTAAATACTTTGTGCCTGCTGACAAGCAAACTCCACATGGCTATGGAAGTGCGCTTACCTATGCAAGAAGATACTCATTATCCAGTGCTTGCGGTATTGGTGCTGCAGATGATGATGGCAATGATGCAGAGATAGCAACTGCTAAAAAGCCTGCGTCAAAACCAAAAACAGATACAAAAGCTGAGCCAGATGAGAAGGCGGAAGCGCAACAAGCAAAATATCTTTTCTTTTCAGATGAGGATCAATCACAAGTGTTAGCTACTGCAATTGATGAAGATATACTTTTGGAAGTGCTTAGAAACTTTTTGAAAAAACCTGAGACACCAAAGGCGCAACAACTTTTCAAAATAAACAAAGAAATGATCTTGAAAGCGACAGTATCCGCAGAGGGTGATACCAAAGAAGCTTTGACCATGATGCAAAGATTGTTTGAGAGAGAGATTGCAAAAGGAGAGTTAGAATGAGCATAGACTTAGATAAGTGTGTTTATCTCTGTATGAGAGATGGTCGTTGGTGGACATTTTGGGAGTTACAGGAAGAAATACAACAAAAGACTGGTCATTTTTATGGCGAGCCTTCAATTTCTGCTGCCATTAGAAACTTACGAAAATGGAAACAAAGAGTAAGGTTTGATTTACCAACACATGATACTTTTGACCCTATAGAGAGAAAAAGAATTACAGATGGTAAAGGCAACAGATATAGACTTAAAATTGATACTAATGAAGCAAAAACATGAATAAAAAAACTACAAAGATGTTTGAAAAAACATTAAAAGAAAAACTAGCAAAACAAGGAATCAATAAAGATTGGATGGAAAAACATTTGATTATTGAAGAATTAAATTCAGAAAAGGAGAAAAACAATGGATAAAAAATATGAAACAAAAAACAGGGGAGCCTTCTTTGTAGAATCTGGCTCAGAGGTTTTAGAATCTGGTAATCATGAGTTTCATGATGGTGTAAAGCACTATGCAAAGATTATTAGAAGTACAGGCAAAGATGGTAAAACCAAATTGGAGTTTTGCATTTCTTTGGGCATGATTTATGAAGTGCCAGAAGAAGAAAAGCTTGACCCAGTAAAAAGTCCTGACTTTGCAGGTCGTCTTACTTACTGCGGAAGAACATTCAAGCTAGGCAAATGGAGAAAATCATCTGAATCAGGAATGGATTACTGGTCATCAAGTTCTACAGATGTAACAGAAGAACCAGAAGCACCATTCTAATGGAAGAAGTAAATGAAAAGTGGATGGATAAAATTCGTTCATTGGCTCAACCTATCCAAAAATCTGAATATGAAATCTTAAAATGTGAAGCCAAGATAAAGAAAAAATTAGCAATGCTTAAGGTCATTGCTTTTGAAAATGGAAACAAGACAGTAGCTTCACAAGAAGTCTATGCAGAAAATGATCCGAGCCTTTATAAACTTCGCTTAGAACATGCAGTCGTAAAATCAAATCTTGCTTCTTTAAAAATACAGCTTGAGGCTTTAAAGATTGGATTTGAAGAATGGCGAACCAAGATGGTGAATGCAAGAGAGGAGCAAAAGAGGTACGGAGCATGAAAGGTAGAAAGCCTACAAAAGCTGAACAATATCATATGGATAAAGTTCGGTCTTTGGGTTGTATTGTTTGCAGAAAAGAAGGCATTTCAATTAATGCAGAAATCCATCATGTCTTTGGCAAAACCAGACAGGCAAAAGGTGATTTTAGAGGTGCTCACTTTTATGTTCTGCCTTTGTGCTTTAATCATCATAGGGCAGGTCGTCATGAACCACCTATAAGCAGACACCCATACAAAGCAAGGTTCATAAAGGCTTATGGTTCCGAACAAGAACTTCTTCAAGAGGTAGAAAAGCTTCTTGAAAACCAAGAAGATAATCTTATTTTCTAGCACAAAAAGTACTTGTTTATTTTCATAAACATGGTACTATGGTTGCAATGTTTAACAAATTGAGCCGAAAGGCAGGAGATAAAATGAAAAACAAATGTAAAACATATAACCAAATACATGGTGAATCTAATTCACACCCACACAAATACGCTGCAAAATCTGAGGCAGATTTGGCTCTTTGTGAAATGGATTATTCACAACTTCGTCAACATTGTTCTTTAGTACAAAGAATGATGATTTTTCTTGAACAAAATGACGCAGCTTTTCTTGATGATTTTGCTGATGGCAAGGTTCAAGATAGCTTTCAGATGCAGGGGGTAAATCATGTTGAGTAACTATCACAAGGCTTTATTGGCTATGCAAGACCTATCCTACGGAGAGCTTGAGAAGCTTGAAAGGGATATTGCAGAGACTAAACATGGAATGGATATGGGTGACCCAGATGCTTACAAAGAGTGGTGTACGGGTTCTGAGCATGAATCTAAAGCCTTTTATGGCGGCAAAGATTATTACATGAAGGAGGGTTATGATGAGTAAAGATGTAACTTTCAAGCAAGCTGTTTTTTTGGAAAACTACAACATTTATTCAGCGCAAAGATGGATGCCTGATGAAGATGGCAAGGGCGCAGCAATTGTGTTCTGGGTTTCACAAGATATTGTTATTTATCTTGAAACAGGCACAACAAAAGAAAGCTTTCCTTGTGAGTATCGTCGTACTTGGGACGGCACAGAAAAACATTTTCAAGAATTAAAAGCAGAATTAGTTAAAGAACTTGATGAACAACTAATGGATGGTATCTACAAAGAGCAGGAAGTTTTGACTGCTAAAGCAGAGACTATGGAAGATTTAAGCAATATAGGAGTAATCAGATGATGAATAGAAATCAATCTTACTTAGACGCAGTAAGAATATATCAACACTCAAGACGAGATGAAAACTTGGGTTATGGGTATCCAGAAAAAGATATGTCCTCAGTGCATGGAGCACAGGGCAAGAGGTTTTGGATTTTAAGAGACAATCATGGATTCTTGGCAGCAGTTACAGTTGGCAAGAATGCAAAAGTTTTGTGAGGTAAAGATATGACTATTATTACAGATATGCTAACTGATCTTAGTTTGAAATATGACCAAGACCTTAGGCAAGTACCATTTATAGAATTGCAAAATATTTTGACAAAAGATGAATGGCAAAAAATTGAGTCTGCATTGCACAAAGGTTTTTTCTAATGAATAAGATTGTATTAGAAAAGCTGCTTCATGGTTATCAACTTATGGAGCATGACGGACCACTTATAGCAGATGGAAAAGAAATGAACAGAAGCACTCTAGCATTTCTTACACATTTTGGTATTCCCCCTTTCATTGCTCCAAAAGTAAAAGGTAATGAAATGGGGTTGAGTGGAAAAGAGATACATCAAACCCTGAAGGTGTTGAGTCATGAAATACAACAAGCAGGTAAGTTTTACTGTGACCAAAGGTTTTTGAAAGATGTTATTGATTTACAACAGCTTGAAAAAATTATGCCTGAAGTTCCTTTGGTTTTGCCTTATGAAAGCACTTTTCTACAAGTTGAGCATGATTTAGGTATGTTGAATATGTTGATATTTGAGCATGACAAGGAAGAGTTAAATATTGATACTTCTTCAAATAAATTCAAGTCTTGGCGAAAAGATCGCATCAAGTTTTGGAAAAATGAAGAAGAATATGAAGAAAAAAGATGGTCAGATATTGAGATTGCTCTTAGCTGTACTGTCGTTTGTATTCCCTATTTACCAGATCAAAACTGTTTTATGTATGACCCAATACCAACACACTTTATGTTTCATCATGATTCAGATGTAAGCAAAGGCTCATATTCATATTGGCTTTTGCATGAAGGTATGGAGTTGGCTCAATATTGTGATTTTTCACAAGATAAACATAATAGATATACAAATCAATATTGGGATAACTCAAGAAATGCCATAGCAGATATTTTATATAACTACTTTGTAATGATGCACTTTCCAAACCTTGCAGAACAACAAGAAGTCAAAGGTAAGAAGCCAATGATTTTAAATAGTGTTTCAAGGTTCAAAGGTTCAGAATTGCGAAGAAAGCCAACATGGGAACATAAGACTTTAAAGATATCCATGACACAACAAGAGCGACAAATGTTTGAGACAGGGAAAATGCACAGTTCTGGAAAGAGGTTTCACTCTGTCAGAAAACATATCAGAAGATTGGCTAGTGGCAAACATACAATAGTCAATTCACATTTCAGAGGCAAGAAAGAACTGGGCATAATACAAAAAGATTACAAAATGGAGGTCAGAAATGACAGGTAATGAACTAAAGGAGCTGAGAAAGGAGCATGGTGTTACACAAGAACAGCTTGCAGACTTTCTTAGTTATTACAGCGCAGGCAAACCAAACAGATCAATGATATCTAGACTTGAGCAAGGATATGCCAATATCAACCCGAGACTAGAAATTGCGATAAAAGGTTTTTTTGATAATGAAACTAAAGGAGATAAAAATGGATAAAATATGGGCATGGAGAATTGATCCAGAAAAAAGATCTATAGCACACATACAGTTAGACCGAGATAATTGGTTTTATGACATCAAACAAAACATGGTTCCGCATCCTAATGAAGAAAGACTTTTGATTGAAAGGTTTGATATTTTTCGTGGTTGTGAATTGTGGCTTGATGAAGAGGGCTTGTTAAAAGAGCCACAATATTGTTTTCAGATAGAGTGTATTGAAAACCAAAATGGAATACATCCTGCTACATATGCAATGTATACACAGTCAAAAAAGTATGAATATCAAACATTCTCACACCAGTTTGTAGGTGTAGGCATTATTATAGGAAATAATCCTGAGAATCCTGATTTGCCAAAAAGCTGTCCATTGACTTTGGCGCAGGTTGGTGGTTGTGTGGAGTTCATGCATCCTAGTTACAGAATTGAACCTAAAGTATCATTTAGGCTAATTGAGGGAGATTAAATGGAAACAACACTTAAATATACGAGAGAACTTCGTAACGCAATCAATGAACAAGACTTACAAACTTTTCTTGATATGTATCTTAAACTTTATAACCAGTTGCAGATCAAATATGAAGGAAAGGAACAAATACATAGCTTAATTATTGATTTGTTATTTGAAGAACTTGAAACACAAAGAGACGAGCAAATGTCAGGAAGGTTAGGAGTATGACACAGTATAAAGATTTGGTTCATGAAAGGTGGGAGCAGTTACAAAAAGAGAAAGAGGGAAATGTGATATATCAACTCCTTTGGGATCAGAAAGGCTTTCATACCTATTACATGAATGGAAAAATCGTTACAGAAAAAGATGGAAAAAAAACTATCAACTGTCAAAAATCTAGACTAGATATATGATATAGTTAATTTTTCATAATTCCTCATTGGAGAAAAGGCAGTTATTTTATAGCTGCCTTTTTATTTCTCACTCTGATATTTGATATTCAAACCTGCAAGGGTGCATAGTCTGTTTTTTTCATCTAACCCTTTTTGAGTTATTTTAAAATTACCTTTTTCTTCTTCAACAAAATTATCTTTCAAGACATCTACTAAATCTTGCTCAGTCAGTTCTTCTGCGAACATTACTGAAAGCAACGCTCCTAATCTTCTATTCTGTGTTTTAGATAGTGCCACTAAACATGATACCACTCCTTGCCTTCAAATAATAAAGCCTCTGCTTCTCGTCTTCGTACAAGACCCTGCAAGACTTCACCGCCTGCTTTATTCCATCTTTTCATCTCATATGGAACATCTTCAATTCTTGCTTGATTCAAAACAGTCAGCATTGTTGAATTCTTTAGATTTGTAGGACCAAGGTTATAAGTCCAACAAACTAAAGCATCAAACTGATTTTGTGATAAACCAATATCTACATATCTTTCTACATATTCTTCATATTCAAGCAGTTCTGTTTCTAACATTGTTTCTGCTTCTTCTTGTGTAATTTTTAATCCTTGCTCAACATCTTTTGTGTGTCCGTATCCTATTGTCCAAACACCAACAGAGTCTTGATAAGCCTCTAATTCACAACCTTCAAATTTTTTGATAAGAGCAATTCCCTCTTTTGAAATTTTCATCTTATTCTCCCCAAGTTCCGTCTTCACGGACTCTTGCTTTTTTTGTTCCGCCCCAGTATTCAACTGCGTGTCCTTCATCTTTGAGAAGTTCGCAGATATCTTTTCCCCCTTCTGTATGAGGTATCCCCAAAATCCGTCCATATTTACCGCTACCTAATGATAATAATTGTAATTTTTCTCCGCATAATTCAATGAGCCTTTCTTTTGCTTGCAAGCCAAGTGCTTTTTCTTCTAAATTTCTTGTTCTGCTTTCAGGCGTATCTATGCCTGCCAATCTTACTCTTTGATTTGATAGCACAACTTCAAAGCCAAGATCAATATCAACATCAATAGTATCTCCATCAATGACCCTGACTAAGCGACAATTGTAATAATAAGGTTTATTGCTCATTTTTGTTCTTGCTTGTGACCATTCTATAATAGACAACCACCTCTTTTAACTCTTTTATGTATCTTTTTAGTTCCTGCATATTGTATGCCATCAGTTCATAATCAGGCACAGACATAGCAACAAACACCAACCTGCCTTCTTCTTTCTCTACTCTTTTGAGGAATTCATTTACATTTTTATCTGAAACAACATACCAATAAGGTGCTTTGAGTTGTAACTCTCTAGGTAAAACAGGTTGCGCTATTTGTCTTTCAATAGGCTTTGAAATTACATCTACTTTTTTAGGGATTAGACTGCAACTGTAAGCCATCATCAAGACTGTCAATATTGCGACTATCTTGTTCAATGCTTTCAAATACTTCTTTTGTGCCATTGTTTACTCTGGTTTCAATGAGGTTTGGTTTTGCTGCTGCAAGCTTACTGAGATTGTGTCGTTTGAATATGTCTAAGTATCTATTCATCTCAGCTTCTATTTCTTGGTTTTTGCTTTGTAAATTCAAAAGACCTTGCGTCTGCATTTGAAAATCAGATTGCAGGGTTTCTATTGCTGCTCTTTGTTCTTGATCTCTTAATTCAAAGGCTTGATTGAGAGAGCTAAGTCTTTGATTTTGAAAGTAAAGAACACCAGTGATTGCAACTAAAATTACAATAATGCCAAGAAATATCTTGCTCATGGCTTCTTATTCTATCCGCTACCCTGTCTTATGACAATGGTTGAAGAACTGCCACCATTAACCCTTACTTGATTCTGCACACCGTCTTGGTCAAGAATTACTGTATAAGAGTTGTTTCCATCAATAGTAATATTGGCATTTGAACTTACTTCTCTTTTCATGCTTATTGATTGACCAGAAACAACAGTAGTAATTTGAGTACTGCTATCCTGCCCTACTGCTGTGCCTTTTATGTCTATTGCTGTAGCAACTTGTCTTATTTCATCTTCCTCTTCTATGGCATCTAATTCGTTGATAATATCTAGCAAATCCTCAAGGAAATTTACATTCAAAGCATCATAATCTAGCTCAGTAAATTCTAGTTCTTCTCCCTCAAGCTCATCTTCTGCTAATGCGTCATATTCAAGTTCATCAAAATCTAATATGTCGCTTTGGCGTGAGTCAATAGCTTCCTCTTCACTTTCTTTTCTTTTTGGCGGGGAAACAATCAACATATTGTCAATAAAGTCTAATGACAAATCTAAAATTACAGGGTCAGATGGTGGACTTTCAAATGTTGTAGTTGTGGTTGCCTGATATGGTTTATTAAGAATTACCTCTCCCAAAGCTGTCGTGACTACTATTTCTCCTGATGATGTTCCATCAGGGTTTGGCAAAAGAATAAATAAACTTTCTCCTGTGTCTGCCTCTACTGTGACTGTGAAATCTGTACCCCTGATTCCGACAGTCGCACTATTTGTTCTGAGAACCATATTTTTTTTGGGAACCGAACCTAATAAACCTGTTGTAAATCTTGCTGTACCTTTTACAAAATTAAGGGCAAGTTTAGAATTATCTGGATTTGGGTCAAAAACAAACTCATCAATAATAACCTCTGAGTGTTCTGTGATCTTAATAGTAGTATCATCAACGAATCTGATGCCCATGCGACCTGATTCTGTCTGGGCTTTGTCGTATGACTGTATGCCAAAGTCAGTTATAACTTCGTAAGGCTTATCCCTTTGTATTTGTGCGTTTCCTGAAACTTCTTCTACAGAACCTATATCAGCAGCTTGTGCTTGTACCTTGATCGTTTTGAACGACACAAACAGTACCATTATTACCGCTAGAAATAACTCTAAGCCAATCGTTGTCCAATGTGCTTGCTTGTGTAACATTTAAAGTTCTTGAGTTGCCTGTGTGATCTAAATAAAAATAACCGCCCTGATATCCGTCACCATTGTAATTGATGGTATTTGAATCACCATCAATATCCATGTAGTTAGTTGCTAAATCAACATCAATATCGGCATCTACTGTATTACTATCACCTTGAATTATCCAATCTAAGTCAAGCGTAGAAGCCATAGCAGTTGTGCCTTGATCAATGGACATATCGTTTGAGTTACCTGTTACATCTACATTAAGGTTTGAAGAGTCAGCTCCATAAGTATTAGTAGGATCAACTTGAATATCAAAAATATTGCTATTGCCATCAAACTCAAAAAAGCCTGTGAAGGTATCTGATGTAATATCTCCTTTGAATAAGTTGCTATCACCTATTTGGTTGATATCAAGCGTCATGGTTGCTCCGTCCAAATCTAAGGGAGTCATAGAACCTGCTGTAGCATTCTGACCACCAATAAGGTTGCCTGAACCTAATTGCTCAACATCTAAATTAAGAGTTGCTCCTACTTGATCTATAGAAACTTCATTATCAGCCCCGTAAGCTAGAGCAGTCATCATCAATACACTTAGGTATCTCAATATCATCGTACCTCCAAAGGTTTTGCTCAATCCCCTTCTCTATGATTTTGAGAACCGCAAATTCAATGGCGGATTGCAATGCAATAGTTACTGACTCATTTTCCACATTTCCATTCTCTATTTCAACTAATTCTGTATCGTTTTTGACGAATCTAAACACATCTCCTGACTGTCCATGACTTAAAATGGTTTTAGTAGTAGTAACCTCTAATAATATGCGCCCAGAAAGCACAGAAACGAGCCTCAAGCTCAAAGTTACTGTATCTTGTCTATATTGCCTACTTATACCAATTCCGAGCAACCTAGCCCCATTTCCGCCTGATCTGACATTTGACTCATAACCAACTATTGCCCCTTCAAATAACATACCTGCAAATAAAAGAGGTTTGAGTTTTTGTTCTTCTTTGAAATCCTGTCTTGAACTCCTGATTATCTGTCTTTCTTTTGTAAGGTTGTCTAAGCCAACTCTTTCTACGACTGTAAAGAATTCACCTCTTGCTGCACTTTTCAACGCTTTGATCAGAAGATTGGCAGGGGCTTGAGTTACAGCAGTAGAGAATGAAGCATAAGTACTGTTAGACCTACGCTGTCCTGTCATATCAAGAAACGCACTTGGATAAACTGCTACCACCAATTTTTCTTTAGGTGGCGACAAGTATTCAAGCTCGTAATTTATAACATCATGTAGATGCGGATATTTTGATATACGAAAGTTATCTAGTTTGTTTTTAGGTAATGCTCCGCAGCTAGAAAGTGAAACTATTGATAGGGAAAGTAATGACAGTAACATGACCTTCCTCGTCTGTAATAGTAAGCGTAATCGTTTCATCGTCTGACTCATATTCTATGGTGTTACCTTCTAACTCAATAGAACCCTCTTTTGAGGCAGTTTCTCCGAAAAGATTTTCTACAAGTTGCCTTGATAGTTGTGCATACACTCTGGACTCTAAGTTTCGTATGAACCTAGATAGTGTAGTGTTGTTTTCTTCCCTTTCTAATTCTTCTGCTAACGCTTTGATTTCCTCAAGCAAAGTTTTCTTCCTAGTGTGTTCTTGATTTTCAATGGTCAGATAATGTTGTGATGTATTGAATCCAGAGAAACTAGGCGACTTAAATTTAAAAATCATCTCATCTGTGTAGACAAAGTTTGAAAACAACAACAAAAATATGACAAGTAAGACAAAAAATATAATTGTTCTTAGCTGTCTTTTTTTATATTCCCACCAATCTCTCATTAGTCTTTCCTCTGATCGTCTCTATCTGCTTTAGCTATTTTATCTTTCTGTACCAATTGTGGCACTCCTAACATGGTTTTCAATAAAGTATCTTGCCTGATTATTTCATTATCTACACTTCTGACTCTATCAATCAAGGCAACTAATATGTTTTGTTGTGCATCTAATTTTGTTTGTAACCTATCTTCCATAGCTTTGAGTTGTTCATTCACCTTGTCATCAACCACATCTATTTTAGACTCCATGCCATCTATAATTCTATTGATAAGTTTCCAAACAAAGATTCCTAGACCTAAAGCAGCAGCAACAGGAAAACCTAGTTCTGTTATTAATCTTACTATATCGTCCATTATGTTGGTTTGGTTGGATAAACAATATCGTTAATCGTACTTGAATTTGTGTAACTTGCAGGCATATCTCTGAGGGCTTGTCTGTATGTTGCCCACTCCGTTTTTTTTGTATCAGACAGAGGAGAATCAGCAGCTTGTGTCCAATCACATTCTGCTAATAATTCATTGCGTCTTTCTCTTACATATTCAACGACATTTAAATCATTGTGACTGCTATAAGTCTCTCCACCTGTTTTGTAAGAAAAATGACTCATGTAGATAAACCTACTATTTCTATATAAAACGGACCTAGACCTTTTTGTCCGCTTGCATTGTTGCTTAGACTCCTAGCTGCTCCAAACAACCTTAAATGTCTTGTGCTATTAGAAGGAATGTCCTCTAACAAAGCTAAAACCCTTGTACCTAAAGCTGCTGTCCCTGTGGCTGTGAAAGACCTAAAAGCAACTATGCTGTCTAAATCAGTTGAGCTGTCCCCTAATGCAAGAACACCTCGGATCTCTGATGAACTAGAAGATGAACCTACAGGATTGTAACCACACCAGATAGCGTATTTTTTGGTTGCCGCTCCTGAATGAATGGGAAAATTTATTGTTATGTTAGCCACTGTGTCCATAGTGTGCGTAGTTGAGCCATCATTGTATTGACGAGGGTTTGAGTCATTATCAAAATTAGTTAAATCAAAATTAAACTCAGTGATAGAGTTATCTTGAGATATAGTACCGCCTGTAGCCCCCCCTGTTCCACTTTTTCCTCTTGAACCTAAAGATATGGTTGCTAAAGCAATCTCGCTTTCCGTTATTGTTAAAGAATCTATTTTTGCTGCTTGTATTGCATCATCTTCAATATCTGTCGTATCTACTCTTGTGAAATTTGCGTTTCCTGCAGAAACAAAACCAGACGAATGCGTACCACCATGATTGATTGCTCTTACCCAAAAATAATATGTTGTACCAAAAGATAAACCATCTTGAATACCAAAATCTGCTTTACTGATAGCACTTGGTTCTCCAAAAACTGTTTGCACTAAATTAGTATCATCCGTTGGTGTTGTACTGTTTGTTTTTCTATATATTTTGACTGCTCTCAAATCGCTGTTAGATGGATTAGTCCATTGCACTCTTATACCAAAAGCATTGCCTGTAGTAACAGAGGCACTGGTAGGACTGTTTGGAGCATCAGTTGGTTGCGTAATAGTAATGTTACTAAAGTCTGTCGCACTTGAATAAACATTGTCAAAAGTAAAATGCCTTACCCTGACATTATAAGTTTGACCTACAGTCACATTCGGTATGACTGCTATTGTCTGTCCTTTACCTGATATCTGCGATGTATAGGTTGAATCTGAACTTAGTTTGTATTGAACTTCTGTCCCTTGTATGGCTTCGTTTGAAGCATTTGACCAAACAACTTTTATGTTTACTTTGGTAGTTGTGCCATCAATAGTTGCTGTTTGATTTATAGATCCTGCTGTTGGAGCTGTCACAGTCAAAGACCCTGATGTTAAATCACTACCTTCTGCTTGTATGGTTGAGTATTCATTTGTAGCAAAGTCAAAAACAGCAGTGCTTATTTCTTTAAGATCAAGTTCACAAGCAAGAACTGGGTTCTCATCTCCATCTACAACCATGTTGACTGCAATCACTTCAAAAAGTTTATTTGTAAAAGATAGCCTTGAGTTTGTGACTTGAACATAGTCAGTGGGCTGTAATCTTAAAAAGTTCAAGTTAGTAACAACCTTAATAACTGTGGTCTCTCTTTGATGTAGCAGGGCTATTTTTGAGAGTCTTTGCGCCATTGTGTTTGATGTTGTAAAAGGCAATCTAACTTCCATTGTTTTTACAAAGTTTGCTGTGCTTTCTCCTGAAGGCGTATCTGCATTTAAGAGTGTGCTGTTTTGAAGTATTGGCGTATCAGTTGGAACAAACTTTTGACTTGAATCAGGAAATATTGCTTTGACTGTGTTGGCTAAATCTCCTGAAATAGAATTAGTGACAACATTGATAGGTCTTAAACAATCATCATCAGTAATTGTCAAACTGGCTGTCTGATTTGCGCCTGCAAAACAATTGAACTTGCCATTTGAATAGGTCATTGTTCCTGCCATAGAACTGAGTATTCCTGCTGTTATGGTTTCTCCGCTAGATGCAAAATCAGTAAATCCATTACAGGTATATCTATCTTCTGTTGATGAGCCATCTGCAAGAGTTACATCTTGATCACAAGTATTGGCAGCAGCAGCGAAACCGCCTGCGCTAGTAGTATCATTTATTTCATCTGATGTAGCTCCAAGTCCGTATGTTGTATTAGTCAAATAGTCTCTCAAACATAGGGCTGGATTTGATCTGCCTGCATCATCAGAAACAGCGGATCCAGTTCTTGGGTCATGAACATTTTTGCCTTTTACCTGAAAGCTTAGATTTGGGAAGTTGGGTAAAAGTTCTGAGTCATAAACAAATTGCATATAGACATATGCACAGTCTTTGAATATATGTGTATTTGGCACTGATGTAGAATCTAATTGCGCTTGTGCAAAACCGTCAACTGCTGTTTGACTCCCATCATGAAAGGTAAATCTAATCAATCTTCCTGAGCCTAGATTGTTTGGATTATCTGTGTTTGTAAAAAATGATTCTGTTACAGTATGAACTGTTTCGCTGTTGATGGTAGAAGATGAGGTAGATGATCCTAATGCAAGTACCTTGTCATTTATGATTACCTTTTCTAAGCTGTTGATTTGATGTCCTGCTAAAACTGCAAACACATGAAGAACAGAATTATCCGTGCCAGATGTTTGTATCTGTGTGAAGGTACCTGCAACTCTACATTCTCCATAAACAATTTGTCTTGGAGCATTTGGGTTTTTAGTGCTTACTTTTGTACCAAAATTTCCTGAAAGACCGCTAGGCAAATCTTTTGCGGTCATCATATTAATTCCAGTAGCTACAAAAGTAGATATTGCGCTAAAAGCCACAAAAGCAGCAGCACCACTAGATATACCTAAAAACCCTGAAAAAGAGGCAAATCCTGCCCCACCAGTACCTAAAGTGACCCCAACTATAATCCCTGCAACAATGGCAGCAATGGCGGCTTGTTTTACAGCTTTAGCCATTTATTCTCCAAACCTTTTTCGCCACATGATTATCTCTGTAGGTGTAACCATAATCTGTTATGCAAACAATCATATGACCTGTGCAAACACCCATCAATTCCTCATAGTTATTTTCGCTATCTTCTAACAAGACAATATCTCCTGCTGTAATAAATGCTTTGTCTAAAGTAACAAGACCTGCTTTTTTTAAATATGTGCTTGCTGCTTTGTTCAATGATTTGCCATTGTTTTTGATAAACATCAAAGCTTCTTTTTTATTTGACCATGTGTGATCTAAAATCTTTTCACCTGTCATTGCCTTTATTGCTTCAATTACTAATATGCAACAATCCCATTTTCCCCACTTGAAAACATGATCTTGTCTGCCTCCTAAAAAATTAAATAAAAGCATTTCCCACTGTGGTAATTTTTTAATCATCTTCTATCAAAGTTAGCTGGATCGCCTGCTACAGGTTGTCTGCTGCCTCCTCCGCCACCCCCCAAAGTGCCGCTTGTAGAGGATGTTCTGCCCCAAAGTATTTCTTGATCTGCTAATTTCTGTACTCTGTTGAAAGCTGTATCTGTTGTTCCGCCTGCAACAAACTTTTGAGATTCTTTGTTGTATCTGAGCATTGATGGTCTTTCAAGATCAATTAGTCTATTTTCTGCATTGACTGTAATTATTGAACCAGTTGGCGCATCCTGAATTGACATTGATGTCATTCTTCCTTGAAAAGCTGTAAGCGTTCCTTTTACTTCATTCGTACCCCCATCTAAAAATCCTAAGAACACAGTAAGTTTTCTATTTTGGTAATTTTCAGCAAGTGCATGAGACAGAACTGTTTCATCCATAGCAGAAAGAGTTACAGTAATTCCATTTGTTTTTAGTTCTTTAGTTTCTTCAAAGCCACTTATCTGTAATAAAGTGCCTGTGCCTGTATATGTTTCACTGGAAATAGTTATGTCCTCTGTTCCTGACCAGACCCTAACTGGATCAGAATCAAACAAGGCTTTGACTGCTACAAATGGAAAAGCATGACTTTCAGAAAGTGCATTGACAATTGAAGTATCAAGACCTTGCCTTGTTGCCATTTATAAAGACTCCACACATGAGAAAGCAATTCTGTAAATTGAGTTTCTATCTGCTGACCAACTTATATCATTGTCTATAAGTCTGAATAATCCTTTGGGTGATGCAAACTTAACAAGATTATTATCTGCCAAAGCTGATCTTAATTTGGGTTCTACGCCCACTGAAAATTTGTTTGCACCGCCGCCTACTGCTGTTTCTGTTGCTGCCTCTGTAACCAATAATAATTGTACTGGTTGACTTGTGGTGCTTGTTCCGCCTAAAACACCTAGATAATCTCCAACTGCTATCGTACCTGCTGCTGTATTACTTGTTGCTAATAATGATAAACCTTGTGCGCCTTTTATGTTTTGTTGAACCTTGCATCCAGAGGTTCCTGTTTCACCTGTAAGGGTTGAATCTACGACTACAACTGTGTTGCTTGTGACTGTTGTTATTTTGTGGGTTCCGTTGTTAGCTTCATTGTCTGCGCCTGTTACTACTATGTAATCACCAACTATTGCGTTTGCAAAAGTAGAAGCCCCTGCAGTAATCGTGCTGCCAGAAAAGGTAAGAGCAACATTTGTATTTGATATTCTTGCATTAGCTTTAAGATCATCTGCATCATAAGTGCCTGTGTTTGTTAAAGCGTCTGGGTCTGTAAATTTGAAAACATTAGCACTGCCTTTCAATCTTGATAGAAATGATTGCCAGTTTACTGCTGTTGATCTGTTCATTGGGGGCAGCACCACATTGGCTCGCCAAAAAACATTATCAAACTCTTGAGTCTTTTGTTGACCTGTAAAGGGACTTACTGTTTGTCCAATGCTTCTTACCAATTCAAAATCACTTGAAAGAAAGTTTGGTGTTGTGGGCATTGTTAATTCTTTTGCCATTATCTCATACCTCTTTTGAATGAACCGCCTCGCATATTAGCTTCAAGAACAGCAGCTTTTGAAACATCTGCGATCTGGGGCAACATTCTTGTTACTTCTGCTCTAACAGTTGGAACTACGCCTGTGCTAAAACTTATGTTTTGCACAACCGAAACACCACCACCACCAGACATTGCTGATCTTGTATCTGCAGCATTCATGATGTTGCCTGCTGAATGCGGCACAAAAAGTTCTGGACCCCTTTCTCCAACAAGCATTGCTCTGCCATGAGCTGCGTGTCCGCCACCTGCACCTGCAGGCAGTGGATTTTGTGGACCAAATTGCATATTAGGAAACAATCCTTGCAATATAGGAGTTATGACTTGCATTCTTAAAAATGATGCAATGATCTCTGCAATAATTGATTTGGTGAAGTCTCCGAAACTCTTTAAGGCGTTTTCACCAGAAAGTAAGGCGTTTGCAAAGTCTCTAGCTAAATTTTGTGCAGCTTCTTCCATGACTTGATTAAGCTCTGAGATTTCTGTAGTTGCGGTTTTTGTTTTTTGTGTAAAGTCTGGCAAATTTTGTGCTGCCTCACTTATTGAACTTTCTATATTTTCTGCTAATAAAACTGTCAATCTGGCAATGTCCTCATTGGCGGCAGCGATAGCCTGAGTACCTCCACCTCTATTTGTTATTGCATCCCTTAAGGCTATGGTGTCTAAAATTTCTTGCTGTAAAGCTTCCCTAGTTTCTTCTGGCGTAGCGTCTGCACCTGCTATGTCTTGTGCAGTAAATGTATCCATTCTTAGTCTTATAAGTCTTGCTAGGCTTCCTGCTAATTTATTCAATCTATCTGCAAGTCCACCGAGCATTTGTCCCAAACCGCTTTCAAATATAGTGTTTCCAAGTTCTTTGAATGCAATTTGCATATTGGATGCCTTTGTAGAAAGGTTATCCATTTTTTGTTCCATTGCACCACCAAACCTTTGTTGCATACCTTCTATCAAAAGATTCACCATCTGTGCTGCGCCTTCTGCAGTTTTACCAAACTCACCTAGCTCTAGTCTTGTAACACCAAGTGCTTCTGTAAGAATTTTGGTTGCAGGAATACCTCTATCATCAAGTTGGTTTATTTCTTCTAAGCCAAGACCACCTGCGGCAGACCTAGAGACAAGCCTGACCATTGCTTGAAACGCTCCCAATTGATCTACTGATGTTGATGCGGTATCCGCAAAAGTCTGCAGCATATCCATGCTAGGCTCAATGCCTGCACCTTTGAGCTGTATAAATGCTCTTGAAACATCTTCTATTTGGAAAGGTGTTGTTTGCGCAAAAGTAAGAATTCTATTTAAGGCTCCTTGACCTGCATTGATTGAACCAAAAACTGTATTCAGAGAGTCTCTCAAATCTTCAAACTCTGATCCAACTGCAGCAATACCTCTTACTGCTGCTATGCTCCCAAGTCCTGCAGCCGCAGAGGCAAGCAAAGGCACAAGAGTTCTCATAGACCCGATCATTGGTAGAAAAGCGCCCCTTCCTGCCTTCCCTGTTTTACCAAGAGTTCCTTGAATGTTGTTGAGTTTGGCGTTCAGATCACGAGTATCTGCCTTTATCTCAACTATTAATTCGTCAACTGTTTTAGCCATTAGTCAGGGTATAACTCCATAAGTTCTTCCAATTCATTTTTGGACATTGGTTGTTGTGTGTCAGCAGTGTGGAATTCTTTGAAGCCTCTGATAGCAGAGTACATCTCAATCGGAGATAAGTTCCAAAAGTCTTTTGGACGCATACCCATAGTGCCAAGACAAATTTCCATGAACCTTGACCAACTGATCTTCTCATCAGTTATGCTACTTGCTGAGACTTTCCCTCTTCTTCTCCTTCTGGATCGCTTAAGGTTTGTGCCAGAAGTTGAGCAACCTCTGTGCTTGCAGTGACTATGCCTATGTCACTAATAATGTTACCGACTTGCTTATCATTCAAATCATTGCCGCCACCACGCAAAGCAGCTTTAAGAACAACAATGAGTTCTTTTAATCTTATGTCTGCTTGTGCTATGCGTGCAGCTAATTTCAAGATACCAGAATCTAGTTCTTCTTCAATCCGAACTAAAGCATCTATTGTAAGCCGAGCCTTATAGGTTTCTGAACCTAAGGTGATCTCTATTTCACCCCTCAGTGGATTCGTCATTTGACTTTGCTCCTGAACTTCCTTTTGGAAGCTCCAATGTTAAATAAATAAGATCATCTCTTTCATCAATAGTTGAATCCAAAACTTTGTAAGTCTTGCCATCAACATCAACTTCTGTGACATCTTTACCTAATTTATTTGGGGCAGAAAGGACACCGTCATCAAGACTTGCCTGAATAGTGTCCTTGCCCTTTTTAATTTCTACAGTCTTAAACATCTTATGCTGCTGCGAATGTTACTGCCCCACTAGATTCTAGTGTGACGGAATAAGTGGCTTCGCCATTGTACTCACCTGCAAACTCTAGAGAAGTTACTTGAAAACTTCCTGTGTAAGTTCCCAGATCAGGAATCACAAAATCATAAGTATTGAATACTGATTCCCCAACTGAAGTTCTTAATTGTTGCTCAGATGTGCTGTCCGTGAAAACACCAGAACCACTGATAGTTAATGATTGTATTCCACCTTGAGCTAAAAGAGTTCTTTTGTTGGAAGAATCCTTGTTGGTTATATCAACCATTTCATCATTCAAAACAATAGAAGAAGATCGTAAGCCACCTACTGTAACTTTGGATCCGCTCACTGTTGCTTTTATGAGAACTGCTGAACCTTTCTGTGCTGCCATAATTTATCTCCTATTATGAAGTTCCTAAAATTATTGCACGGAATCGCATGACACCATGTCTGGTTATCCCGTCTGGGTCCCTAATTATATCACTAAATTCAAACCTTAAATTAACAAGATTGAATCCTGTAACACTTAGACTACTATCATGCAGTAAAGTGTGAATCCTGTCCATTATATTTTTGGTCTCCTTTGATCCTGTGTACTGTGACCAAACATGGATTGTTATAGTGAATTCTCCGCCATCTTCATTTTTTGTGCCGAAATCAACAGCTGTTTCTTCACCTATCTGCACATAAGGATAGGAGGCTGTTTCAACAACCTCATCATATACGCCTGCTCCAAGTGAAGTTGTAAGATTGCTGTCATTATTCAATGTAGAATAAAGCGTGGTTTGAAGCGCAAATTGACCAATACTCATTTTTTGATATACCCACCCTGTTTAAATTTTCTCTCTATTTTTCTTCTGTTTTTTTCCAAAGCAGGAACCATAAATGGTCTTGCTGCCATTTTGCTTGTTCCAAATTCCAAACTTGGCGCATATGGCGCAGATGCTACTATTTGACCAACTACCTTTTTGCCTGATCTTTTAACATTAGATGTAATACTGCTTACCAAAAATCCTGTGTCTGTGGCAGGCGGCTGACCTGCGGCTGATGCTGTGTGCGTCCTTCTAGGATTATACTTTTCATAAGTAACACCAGTTTTAGCTCCTCTTTGTATGCTCTCAATTGCATGATTTCTGACAATGGCAACTGCTTCATTCATCTTTTTGTTTATTTCAAGCATGGCATCTTTATTGAATCTTTTATCTAATTTTTTGTTAAATAATTTAAGATTTTTGATATCAAATGTAATTTTCAAGTTGCAACTCCTTCCTCACAGATCAAAAGCAAATATCTATCTCTTTCGTCTATGTTTCTAATTCCTCTTATGTTGAAGTTCCTTGTTCCGTACTGTATGCGGTAATTTGTGCCTATATCGCTGCGAAAACGGATTGTTATGTGATGAGTTTGGGTTTCTTGCACTTTACCCTGCCTAACCCCTTCTTTGTTGCTGACGGGCTTAATATTAGCCCAGAGCAAAGCAAGGGTTGTATAGGTTTTTGCAGCTCCACCGCCTGTATCTGTCGTATGGGAGGGCGACTGTAGCTTGACTTGATGTCGCATCATGCCAATGCTCATCTTAACCTACCGATAGGAGAGAATTAGAATACAAACCCTTCATTACTACATAAGGGGCATAAAGTTTTTGCATTGATGGTGGGTAAGCCTGAGCCGAATACATGTCGCCCCTATGTTCATACATATGAGCTATGTGTTGCAACATCCCCAACCTTATTGGCTCTGGAACAGCATAAGGAGAGGTATATCCTGAGACATACACAATCTTGATGGCATTTGCTACTCGTAGAGCAGTTGGGAATGTTTCTCCGTTCCTTAAGACAACTCTTGATGGTTCTCTTACATTGTCTAAGTAATATCTTGTACTGGCAAAAGTTGTTTCTGTGTCCTCGTCATTGAAGGTACTAATAGATGAAACTGAAACCACAGGTGGTCTTGCTAGTGTTATGTAATTTTTGTAGTAAGTTAGATAAGGACCTGTTCTAAAGCCTTCAAAGAGTGGATCTTCCATTTCATCGTAACCATCTATGAACTGAGTTATGGTTTGTGTCATTAATGATCTGCCTAAGTGTTCTTCTGCAAACCTTCTAGCAGTTTCTATGTAAGGTCTAATTATTCTTTCGTCTGTGCTGTCCTCTACACGAAGGTAATCTTTTACTTCTTGTAGCGTTAATGGCTCTTGTGTTGGAGCTGTGCTTATTTGTAATCCTGCCATTAGAGTAACCTCTCAAGTATGGTTGCTCCGACTAACAAACCATACAGACCAATGATCATACCCTCTATACGAGCAAACCTAGCTGCTCCTGAGTCTAATCTTTTCTCAATGTTCTTATATCTTTCAGCACATACCAATTGATGTGCATTCAGATCATTTTGAACTTGATTTGCTGTCGGCTTTTCCAGAGTCGGCATCTTTTTCTCCTTCTTCGGAGTCTGCTTCATCTGAATCAAGACTTTTTTTCAAACTTAAACCATACTGATTGATGAGCATATTTACTTCTTGCCCTCTCAATGTAATCTGATCTCTTTCCTGTGTGAGTTGTTGTATTCTGCCCCAAAGATTTACTTGTTCTTCGGTAAAAGAATCAATCTCATAAACACTGGCTTCACCAGATTCATCAGTAATAGTAAAAGTTTTACTTTCTTTAGCGTCTGCCATATTTACTCCATAAAAAAATTATTCTATCACACTAAAGTTATCCCTCTAGTGTTTCTATTCTTGCTTTTAAATCTTCTATTATTGTTTGTTGTTCTTTTATACTTTCAATCAACAAAGGTACAATTTTTTCTTCAAAAA
>VMHT01020266.1_pt1 | contig 24437 bp, 26 predicted proteins | sample 4693611 | NCBI WGS metagenome assembly VMHT01 (sample SAMN12280063, study PRJNA550983) | marine metagenome | isolation source: seawater sampled from same location over 5 years 0.02-0.2 micron viral filtrate | place: USA: collected off the coast of southern California halfway between the port... ...
CTTAAAATGAAAAAGTTTCTGTAAGTTTTATGACGAGAAAAAATATTTTACGACCCCCACCCTTAATAAAAATCCATTTTTCGTCTTTTTTAACTTTTCTTCAATTTCTTAATTTTCTATAATCCGTCCGTATTTAAAGTTTATTTTCTATGCTATACATATAGACCCATGACAACTTATTATCTTCATCTCGATTACAATGACCTTTACATTGCTAAGTTTCAAGTTCGTACAGACGATATCAATCTTGTTTATAAAGAAATATCTGAAAAAATTATATTAGAAGGATTCAAGAGTGGATTCACTATCGTACAACAGATTCAGAGATACAAGATATTATGTGATAAAATATATCGACAGAAAGATAGATGTGAAAAAATTAGAGCAAGTGATTTTCTACTATTCTTTTCATGTTATGTTGCGTTATGTAAGTTTAATAAGATAAAACCAACTGAATATATGTTTCTGAAAAAAAAGAAACGTAAGAGATTACAGAACTGAAATATTATTGTATTTCACTCATGAAAAGTATTTTTAAAAAACTAATTTATTCTTCTATGACTTTTACTTTTTTTATTGTCTGATTATTTCACTACTGAAATATTTAGAGATTGTATACTAAAAACTCTCCATCTTCAAGAACTGCTTCACGACCATATTCGAGATAAGTTCTTACTTGATAATCACCATTCGGTAAGTCAACGCTCAAGTGAAGTTCGAGACCATCCGATTCAACTCGTCCATTAGTTAAACGTGTACCCAACATGAAGAACCTTCCTTCTAGTGCTTGGAACTGAGTGTGTCCTTCGAAAAGGATTGATTCTAAATATCCCAATCCTTCATTGGAATAATCTTGGCGAGATACGAAGGGCAATCCTTCGCTCATAGTCAATTGAGTAAATGCTTGTGCTTTATTCGTAAGAGATTGTGAAAACTCGAAACGAGATTTATATTTTAGATTGTACGAAATCTTACCTTGTTCCACACCCGCATTACTTATTTCTCCCATCTGTGGAGAATACATATTATATTTATTGACAATACTATTATCAGAATCAGGACTATTAGCAGCACCCGTCTTGGATAGAATAGTTACTGCACGACTTACAAGACGATTCTGCATACCAAGTTGTCTTACTATACCAGATGTGATATTCGCCTTGGTTGATGTAAGTTTAGATAAACGATAATCAGAGAAAGGTAGACGAATCACTGGATGAGAATCTCTCCATCGGTTCATGGCGTCATCTTGGAGATACGTGATGTAATCAGCACAGAACTTCAATTCATTTTTATCAATCTTGAACTCACCGCCAGTTGCGTCTCTTTGACCGAAACAGACTCGGTCTAGACTAGTTTTCGACCAGAACAATTCAATCGTTAGACCTTGGTCTATCATGTAAAGTGGAAGTTGGGTTGTTTTCAGGAAGGGGAACAATTCAGCAAGGTCTATCTGGTATACGGGAGATTGAGAAATAGTTCCATCATCCGTACCATCCATCTTGGCGAAAGGTTGTTGAAGAAGTTCGCAACCTTCTCTATCAGCAGCATCAATTCTCCCAGGACCATATTCACGACCATTCGACAATCCGTATCCATGTGATAGATTACCATCGTTAACTACTTGAGCGGGTTGTCCGCCACCCGCTTCAATATAACGAATATTACGGAACTCCTTAGCGAAACAACGCCCCGATGTATATTGTTCTCGTTCAAGCATAGTTTCATTAGAAACCATAGCAGACTGAATAGAATAGAAATGACCGAAATCTTGAATATCATTGATAACTTGACCGGATTTACGAACCTTTAGAACTGCTCGGTCTAGAACCGATGCGATTCCGACATTCTGTGGAAGGAAAGCGTTCGTATGTGCTGCATCAGGAACAAGACCCACGAACAATTTAGAATGAGAGTGAAGGAAACCCTTCTGTGCTAAATTGAAAGATGCGAAACCAGTCTGAGTAGCAGTCGCTTCTTGGAACGTACTAGTTTCAAGTAAATCAGTCTCTACTGACTGACTATAATCAACAGGGACTTTTTTAAGGTCTATCAAGTCGGGGACAATCGGTTTACCAACAGACATACTCATATTTATATTACTTAAAATATATAAATAATAAAACTAAAAAAAGATTTTTTCATAACATAGAAATTAGTTATACTTGTAAATCTGTCGCATGATTTCTAGATTTTCCAAGATAAGTATAATATTCACAATTCGAAAATAATTCATTTTATATTAGCATAGATTATTTCAGAACTGAAATACAATGAATACTTTCATCCACACAAGGAAATAGACTATACATAATACCCAACCAAGTATGTTTATCCATTCACCTTCCATTAATTTCAGTAGTGAAATTATTTCTGTTTCATGTTTTTCGGTACATAAGTTTTCAACTTGAATCTTTTCTTATAATCACTGATAGATGCTTTAATGCTTGGTTTATTCCATAGTATCCATCGACTTAACGCACCCGCTGACTTATAATCATTCCAATCTTCTCTATCTCTATGTCTATCTAGATATCTCTGTTTTCTTTTCGGGTCTTTATGACTGGGGAAGTCACTATAACCCTTCGCTCCGAATTGAGTGGTCTTTACTTTCTTACCATCATCATCATAGAATATTGCTTTATATTTTTTAGTTTTCGATTGACTGGGTTGTATCAACACCTTCATATATTCTATACAATAGATTATTTCAGAACTGAAATATTTATACTAATTCTCGATTAAAAGTATCATGATTGAGAATTACTCTAAGTAAAATAACTTTATAAAATTAATTGTTAAAACATTTCAGAACTGAAATCACCAGAACCATCCCTTACTTTCTGGATTATCTGACAATTCATCCGAATCAGTTGGTGGTTGTACTTCAATTGGTTTATTCGGATTCGTTCGTTCCATAATCTCTAAAAGCATCTGTTTTAGTTCTTTCGCTTCTAATGATAATTCTTTAACATCAGATACCAGTTCTTCCATGAGTGAAGAAATCTCATCTAATCGTTTCGTTGTATTTACTTGGAACTCTCGGGGAACTTTCTTGGATGTCATTCTTATAAATCTAATATATATTTTTTTATAATCATTTTTTCTCATTTTCTTCTTTCTCGAACTTCAATCTCATCTCTGTCAATAAATCCTTGATGACTCTTGTTTTCTGTTTTCTGTAAATAACTACAGACCTTTTACTGCAACGAGCAAGTGTACCATCGGGGTCTGTAATCTTCGTAGTTATACTAGATAGAATGGTTGGTTTCGTTATTGTGTGTTCCACCATGCTTGGACTTGAAATATAGAAATCCTTTACACTATTAATCTTGTCTGAAATAGCGACTAATGGATATGAAACATTACCATCTCCAAGACCATTCACCGAGTTAGATATTATATCACTTCGAATACCATAATACCCATTGTTGAGTTGTACTGGGTAATCATCTGCTATAATCTGAACTCCCGTCTGTCCGACAACGATTTCTGGTAGAAACTTTAGATATCCATCTATATTCTTCTGTAGAGACATGTTATATGCGTAAAATTGATATGGGTGTAATATCTTTCCATCATATCTTGGATTTCCGAACTTGGATTGGTTCCACCCTTTCGTATCTCTCATATCTATTTCTGCATTCGTTGTCAATATATTCGTTTTTTCAATAACACTAGATATACGTGTATTTCTATCTGATTTTAAAACACCACTATTGAATTGACTATATGAAAAACCAAGTCTTCCCCAGAATCCATTTTCCCAACTATCTTCATTGAAACCGAAATCTTCAATAAAGATTCCCGTTGTTCCATCATATATAGTATTCTCTTCCATGTTTTTATTCATACGAATATAGATGTCTGATTGTTTATCTTCTTGTTGTGCTTTATAGACATAATCCATTCTTACTGGTGTTTCATACGGATATTGAACTGGCGACCAATTATCGTATTTCTGTGATGGATTGATTTTATACACTATATCTACTTCTCGTCCATCGGGGTTATCATCTGTATCATCTAAATTACCCTTATTCAATGGTGTATGTAAACCATCGAATACGAAATGATTTCCATCGAATAACAATCTTGGATTATCTGCACCCAAATATTGTTTCGCTATATATTTCTGAATATTCCCATTATCTACATTAATAGTAGAACCACCCGCACTTTCATAATTGAATATACTAGTCGGGTCTCCAGTTGTTACAGGTGGAGCAACATCTGGTATCGTCATACCATATTGCGTGAGAGTATTATTGAATAATACTGGGTCTTGATTGCTCTGACTAAACGGGTCTTTATAACTATATTGTGGTATTCCCGTGGTTAGATTGATTACAGCATTCCCCCAAGCGTTCCAATGTCTATCGAAACCAATTTTATTGAACTCTTCATATACGGATTCTCCCGCATTATTCGTATAATTGAATGTTCTGGGTGGGAATCCGATATTGTGGGTGGGTGTACCATCCGTAAGTTGTGTTAATTTCCCTTGTAACATACACGGGAATATCATGATATAATTCGTAATTGGGTCAACTCCGAAACAACCATAAGTCAATTTCGGTTTCGGTGTTTCATTGATATCGAAGGGCGTCCAATTGTTAAAGTTTCCACTATCTAGATGTGAACCATACGGATTTTCGAAGAATGTATCTTTATAATCAGGGTCATACTTGAAGAAGAAAGGTTTAGAACCCACACCCACTTTATCTGTGAAATAATTTCTGGAGCGTAACGTATTATCATCTACATCTACACCAATCAAGTCATAATAACTATTTCCAAGTTGTATGAAAGTAGAGAATGTTAATTTATCTGTATGATAATAACTCGTTCTATAGTCGTCTCCAATAAGGTTATTGTATTTTTTTAACTCACCCGAATTAATATGCATATATCTCGCATTATTCTCATTTACATATATAGTTGTATAAAAATCATCCACATATACATTATTCGTACCTGCTCCTTGTCCGTTTTCATTTATCAACCAACGAATATTTTCTTTACTAAACAATTCAGGATACTTACCTTGTGCGTCTATATAGTTTTTCAATTTCAACAAGTTTTCTTTATTATATGTTAATCCATGAATGGGTATTCCGAATGATTTAGAATAATCCAAGTCAATATCTCCTTCGGGTCTGTGTGTACTAACAGGGAGACCGAAAATATCATTTAACTCTGAACCCGCTTCATAGATTTCTGGTCGTTTCACACCGATATATTGATAACTTCTATAATAACCAACTATCTCATCTCTATAACCGCTATTATCGGGAATATAATAATTTCCCGTTCCATCAAAACGACGAATGACTTCTATCGGTCCGTTCGTTCCAACAGGGTCTCCCGCATACACAGGGTCATTACTATTCGCTAAACATCTCAAATAATTCTCTTCCGTCTGATAGTAGTCGTTACTTGAATTGAATGGTTTATAAGTTTTCGATTGAAGTGTTTTACTCACTTTCTGTTTTAAGGTTGTTCTGGCGTTGTATATATCCGTCCATTCTTCAATATAAGTTTCATCGGGTAATTCTTCGGATTGTTGAAGTTGTCTAGATATTTCTTCTGCAACATATTCTGAACTCGTGAACCCGGGTTCAACTTCCAAGTCTAATTTTTCTCTCACTATTTTATAATCGTAATATTCTGGGTCTCGAGCATATATGGGTGGAAAATTATCATCCCAGTCAGGGGGTAAGGTTTCAGGTGCTTCAAGAATCGTGTTAGTTTTACACATGATGGTATATCTTGAATTATCATTTTTTAGTTTCCATTGGTACACTCGTCCTTGACTAACTACATTCGTTGAATTCCCGCGGTCATCTACCATACCGAAATAATCATCTTGAACGACTTCCCATTTTTTATTATTCGGAAAATGTGTATCAACTAAACCACTAGTTGTAAATACAGGTGCGGGTTCACGATTTACCCGACCCACATCAATTGAATCATGTTGTACGTAATGGACGAAATCAACATCATTGGGGTCGAATATAAATCGTCTTGGAAGATGATAGTAAGATAGACAATCCATCGCTTTATAATAATTGATGATGATAGATGCCTTGTTGTCTTGTAAGTCTATAGTTGATTCATTCGTTGTTAATTGTTCTTGATAAACTACATCTTTATATTCTTCATTCTCTTCTTTAAAGAATGTTGTGGGTGATATAGTTGTAAACTTTAATTTTTTCTGTTTATCAAGTTTCACTCCTTTAAACTCTACAGAATCGGGTGTTGCAGAACCCCTTTCAGAAACGAATGAATTATACACTGAAACTCTATCACCCGGATTCAATTGGATTGTATTATTAAAGTCATTCGTCCATGTTGAGTTCAATCCATCCGTTGATTTAGTTTTCGCACTTTCTCTATCACAAGTCAATAGAATAGTTTCCGTGTATGGTTCGGTCATTATTATACAATGGAGAAGATTATATTTTCAAGTATTTATCCAATCTATTTTTAATATTGCGTTAAAATACTTAAAAAAAAAATATATGCTAGAGTATATGAAACATAAAGCAGATTTAAAAAGAGATTTAAAAATCGGCGAAATCGGTGAAAAGAAAGTTCATCCATTCTTGGAATCTAAGTTCAATACAACCATTGTGAATAACAATGATGAAGACAAGTTCGCCAACTTCGATTTCAGAAATGAAACACGAGATTTATGGATAGAACATAAAGAAAGGTATAGATACAATTCAACTGGTTTAAATACATACTATTTCGATGAAGTTAAATTGAACCGATTTAGACAACTTAAACAAGAAAATCCAAGTATTCGTGGTTTTATTGTATGGACTTTTAAAGATACTAGAAAAATATGGGAAGTGGATTTAAATCAGTTACACGAAGACGGAGAAACTTGTAAATGGTACATAGAACCCCAACATAGAGATTTCGGAAAAGGATATAAACAACATAGACAAGTTGTTAACGTATTCGCCGATGAAACTATCAAGTTCGATGATTTTCAATTCATGCGAACTTAACTACGAATGCTCCCGTTGAAACTTTTAATCCTTGGTCTTTCATTTTATACTTTTTCTTTTTCTCTAATTCAAGTTTTTTCTTATGTGAAATATCAGGAGTTATTTTAGTTTTTAATCCATGTTGTTTATTCCAACAATCTACCGCCTTACGTACCGATAAAATATCCCCATATTTCGCTATATAATATAAGTCATCCATGATTTCTTGTTCTGAATCATAATCACTATATTTTAAGTTATAATCATTTGCTCCATAATGAATTATCTTTTTCGACAAGAAAATAATCTTATCTTTCTCCTTACTAGTTAATCGTTTATTCGGATTTTCATTGGTTAGATACAATCTTAAATCCATTAATACTTCAATGTTATAGTGATTCGTAGCGAATGAATACTGCATCCATTCCTTGAAAAAATCATAAATCTTGGATTGTATATCATGTTTCGTATCGCTCTTAGAATAGACTATGGGTAGTTTAAGGTCACTACATATTTCAATTAAATCATTTTTTGTGAATGATTTGTGGATAGTAAAAGACATATATATTAGAAAAGAAAAAAAATTAAAGGGATTTGATGTAACGCTTGTGCTTATCAATATTGTCATGAAGTTTCGATATATATTCTGCTTCTTCTTGTCGTTTCCAGTTATGAAGTCTTAATTCTTCATATCCGGGTTTCGCCTTATCGACAACTTCTTTCATACATTTACTTACTTCTTCATTCGTATATGCTCGTTTAATGATTCGGTTAGTCATTGGATTTCTGATAGCAACAAGGGGAAGTTTTTCGTAAATCTTATCATATATCTTATCTATATACTTGATTTCCTTTTCATCTGAATAGTTGTCTAGTTCTTCATACTTATCATCATCGATAAGGTCTTGATATACAGAGAGATATTCATTTACAAGAGTATTGTATTTTTTTCTTGTTGTTTTCTTTTCTTCTGACAATTCTTCATAAGTGTTTACCTTACGAATGGATTTCGCCCAATCTTTCATCTTGGGAATATAATCATCTATGAGTTTCTTAAAGTTAATTTCAACATCCTTGGATGTTTCTGATTTCGGTACAATTCCTTTCTCAATTCGTTCTTCCATAGATAGTTCCATGATTTTCTTTTCTTGAATAGATTCTTGTTGTTGTTCCTTACGACCCGATGCGAACATCATTAAGTTATACATGGTTAAATCAGAACCCTTGAGTTCCTTGGGGTCTTTAACCATTCTCTTTTTCCATCGACATTTCTGTACTGCTAATTGTTTCTTGTCATCGCCGTAATATTGTTCTAGAAATTGGTTCATCGTAATTTCAAGTTGAGCGTTCATTGTTCTATACTATAACATAGAAAATAATCTTTAAGTTCTGATTTCAGTTCTGAAATCGAAATTGTAAAATCTTAAAATTAGAAAAAAATCTTGAAAAATCAATTCAAGGAATAGAATCCCGATTGGTCTACAGAATAAGTAAAGGTTTCTTTTACACCATCATCCATGTCTTCACTTGAACTTTCAGATGTTATATCGCCTTCTGAAACTTTACCATCATATAAAAAACTTACATATTCATAGAGTTCTTTTATGAATCTATAAGTGTCTGTATCAATCTCGCTTGGTAAGTGTTCTTCTACGAATTGAATCACCCGTTCTTCATAATTAAAACTCATTCTATAATCTAGAATATATTTTATTTTTCTTACTTTCGGACGAATATGGTTACAACTCGAAATCTGTGATTAGTTGATTTTACCATTCCAATCCTTCCAATTATATCCCATTCTGTTTTTTTATATTGGGGTAATACTTGGTCTAACCATACTAATATTCCACCTTGTTTCATTACTTTAAAACATTCTTGAAATACTTTATTTCGTTTTACCATGCAACAACCATAATGGTCGCAATCTTCAACTGAATATGGCGGGTCAGCATATATTCTTTCATAGTAATTATTGGGTATTATCTCACTCATAGATTCTACATCGATTCCAACATTAAAGTCTACTTTATCATAGTCATCACTCTCTGGTAACGAACCACTAAAAATATGAAGTGATTTCTTGGGTATTATGGGAAACATACTATAGATTCTATCTAGATATCCGTACGGATATGCTCCATATAAATCTGTTTTCGTAGTATAGTTATTACCCATGACCCATATTCCTTCTATACAATTACTATTGATTAATAATTTAGAATATTTCGGAAATGTCTCGTGGTAAGTCTTAATTATATTTTCTAAATCCATATAATCTATATTATATTTTATTTTCTTGGTTCAATCTTGTTATTTCGATATTCTGCTTATACTTATAATTCGACCATTTCTTATCGGGTTTCCTTCCAATATGAATATTCGAAACAATATGATATGAGATTCCAAGTTCTTTCGCAATATCATTTAATGACTGATAATTGTTCTGATGAAGTATATGGTCTCCCATGGTAATCTTACAATTGTAAATACACGATTTAGATTTCATCTTATTTATAATATACTAAAGATAATAATTTAAGTATTTTAACTTGAAATATCAGAACTGAAATCTTAAATATGCGTTAATTTACTTAAAATAAAAATCTTGGTATAGAATATAATGAGTGAAACTAAAATATCCGATAAGTCATACACAATGGAAGTTCAGCGTTTCTACGACGAGATTGTAAAGAAATTGAACCAACCCATTTACCGACATATACAAGTTACTCTGAAAAATGGAAAGAAGTATCCATTCGATGAAAAAAATAACATGAGTATCGAAGATATTAAGAAGAATATCGGTCAACCTTCAAGAAACACATTAAGTTTATATGTGAAACACGTACCGGACTTATATGTGATTGATTTCGATACGAAACAATTGAGCGGTTGTGACTTATATTACATGTTATTAAAAGATGGAGTTGCAAGAACTGAAACAACGAAAGGATTCCATTTTTACATATATATCAAAGGTATTACACAATTTAGTAATCAACAAAAGGTTAACAAAGGTAATCGATATGATATGGATTTAATTAAAAAGAATAATATATGGGAAACGAAAACTAGAAAAATCACGGGTTCTATCAAGACGTATCAATGGGATAGTCTAAGTCAATTTTTCGATTTATCTAAAATGGGTTTTTCTAAAACTTCTTCGCCACCAATTTCACCACCACAATCTGACGACGATACCCCGTCTGTTGAAGAAGAAAACAATGATGATTCTGACGACGATGAAGTTGAATTACAGGGTATACCCTTACCAAAATGTGAATTAGAACAATTCAAGGAACATCTTAATAGTTTTAAACCAAGGTACGATTATGATAGTTGGTTGAAAGTGGGTATGATATGTTACAACAACTTCGATGGTTCGAATGTTGGATTGAATCTATGGAATAACTATTCTAAAGATGATGAAGAAGGATATGAAGGAAAAAAGAAATTGCGTGAAAAATACATGACATTCAATAGTGATGGTAATAAACTATCTTATAAACAATTCATTCGTTGGTCTATCATTGATTTCCCACCAAGGAACAAGTATGAATCATGGTATAAGACGAATACATTGATGGAAGAAATGAATAAAGAATGTATGTATTATACGTGTACGGGTGATATCTTGTATTTTTCTAATGATATATTCATTCGTAATAAACCAGCAATCGCCAAGCAATATTATAAATCTTTCAGTTTCGAAATAGAATCAGGAAAAACAACGAAAAAAATCAATCCTTTCGATGTATGGTTGGAAAGCATTGATAGAAAAAATGTGGATAGAATTGTTTTTAATCCGAAGAATGATTGTCTAGAAAATGAGTTCAATATATGGAAGGGTTTTTCATATAAACAGACGGGAGAATGTGATGTCTCTAAAATACAGAAATGGTTAGACCATATTAAATCTATATGGGCGGATGATAACGAAGCAACATACGAGTATATCTTAAATTGGTTCGCTCGTATACTTCAACAACCATGGAAAAAGAATAACATCTGTTTAGTTCTTCATTCCATAGAAGGTGTGGGTAAATCATTCATATTAGACATGATTGGAAAAATTATCGGAAAAGATTACTATTATTCCACATCTAGTTTAAAACATATTCTCGGAGACTTCAACGGAGATGCAGAAGGTAAGATTCTAGTAAACTTGAATGAAACGAATTGGGGTGGTGATAAGAAGATGGTGGGGTCATTCAAGGAGTTCATCACAGACAACACAATTGTTATCAATAAAAAAGGTATACAATCATATACGATTGATAACTATGCGAATACAATCATCACAACGAATGAAGAATGGATTGTGAATATCAATAATGGTGATAGACGTTTCAACTTGCGTGAATGTAAGAATGAAAAATATGGTCGTGATTACTATGAAGAAATCAGTAAGACACCCTTACAAGAAATCGCTAATTTTCTATATTCTAGAGACATAACTCATTATGACCCAAGGGATTTCGTAAAATCAGAACTCCATAAATTACAAGTTGAGAAGAATATGGATTCAATTGAAGTTTTCTGGAAGAATGTTATGGAAGGAGATATCGATATCTATTGGGATGAGAACAATGATGAATATGACGGACAGGATAGTTGGGGGAATTCTATTCGAGAAAAGAATTGGTTATATAAGAAGTATTCTGAAAAGATACAAGGTACACATGAAATAAAATACAACAATATTCAATTCTGGAGAAAACTTCGTAAGTTGTGTCCTTCTATGAAAATCACAACATCTAAGGGTGTTGATAGACCCGGTACATTTAAATTACCTTCTATTGAAATTGCTATCAATGAATGGGAAAAATACTCGGGTTAAATCTGGGGGAGATGGGGGGTGGGGGGGATGGTTTCAGTTTACATAAACATAAAATATGTAACTCTGTTTTTATTCAACTCCGTTTTTTACCCCCCCATATCCCCCAACCCCCCCATTTTATTATTTTAATAATATTTATAATAATATTAACACTATAACTCTGTCTCTTATGTGAAGGGAATCAATTAAAATTGATTTTCATTTTTGGGGGGGATAAAAAAACAACCCCCCCAGATTCCATGAAACCCCCCCAGAATCAATATTTACCCCCCTTCTTTTTTTTTCTATTTCCTGAAGTCATTTTCTTAACCTTCGGTTTCTTTTTAGTCTTCTTGGTTTCGGGTTTCTTCATCTCGAATACGTCCTTCTGTTTATAGTTATTGCTAGTCTTGGGTGGAATCTTTACTGGTTCGTCGAATCTATCCATGATATATTTATTAAAAATATAATTTTTTTTTCATATGAATAATTTAAATATTTCTTACAATATAAATGTCGTTGGTTATTCTGAGTAATGATGCGAAAGAACAGAGTGAAATAGTTTCTCATAGTCAGAGTATCTATAAACCATGGTCGTTCCGCAATAGTCTATCATCCACACTAGAAATACCTGCGAACGGACAGATAGCACTCACAAGTGCGAAGATTTCACTAGACGGACAAGTCAGTCTTGCTTCTGGTGAAAAGATATTATATGTATATATTGGACGATGGTTAGACGATGACGCTAACTTACAAGAATCTAATTCAGTACCAATTAAAGTTCCTTTATTCGAAGATGAACCCGGTGTTGTTGTAACAGATACTGAAGGTCTTGCTCGTGAACTTCAAGATGCTTTAAATAAATATGTTTTACATCCCCATTATACGAAACGTTGTCGAGTCAGCGTCAATCGTAATGCTACAACGGGTGAGTTCGAAGGATATGATATAAAACTTAAACAGACATCTCAAGAGATAGCACTCTTACCCGGTCTTAATGGTGCTGCTGAAATGATAGCAGAATCAACGGATATGTTTAGTCGTAGAGTTAGAGATATACCCGCTGATAGACAATATACGATTACAACTAACCCCAACCATCATGTAATCTTAAGACCAACAGATTTTTTTAATCATCTACTCGGAACGACTTTCAATATAACACAAGCAACTCCACCCATTTCACTTACGGGGGGTATATGTGGTTATGATGTAAGACAATGTATCGGAAACGGACAAGTGGGTGCAGACAACTTCAATTGTGAGTTCTTCTGTGGTTTATCTCGATTTGTTAATACCGGACAGAGACGGGGGGATGACCGCCCGGGACCGAGTTATTTTTACTGGAATGATTCCGTTGACACTCGTAGAAATCAACCGATTAAATGGTTAAGAACTTTCGCTGATTTCGTAGTTGTGAATACGGGTGGAGTATTACGATTGTATGATACATCAGTCAATGGAGTAGCACCCGGTCCCGGTTCGGGTGGGAATAGACGAACTCCACGATGGAGACAAGTAGATTATACTGAAGGTGGAACAAGAGCAGCACCCTTCGACGTTCTTTATAATACAACCATTAATGCAACAAGAATTGAAAATATACGATTTCAAGTCAAGGGCGAACAAGTAGCAATCACCTTGGTAGATAATACGGGTCAAGGACATATAATGTATCGTTATAATGCTTTAAGAGAAGATGGTGTTACACCAAGATTGGCGGATGAAATCATGAAACCCATAGACCAAGGATGCGAAGCAATGATGCCTGTGATGGGTTTATTTAATCTCGGGGTTGAAAATATCGGAAATGATGCGAATGATTATTCGATTGCTCTAGACTTGTATACCCCTGTTGATGTTGCAGACTTGGGAGCATTCCACACATATACAACAGACCTTGCTGTATATGAAGCAGATAAACGAAATGTAACTATTCCATGGTATAATCTCATAGAACAGAAACTACCTGCGGAATATGGTGAAATTATTAAAACACTTGAAAATAGAAATGGACGATTACTAGTCGCACACGGAGACGTAACTGCTGATAATCAATTCAGAAATTGTTGGAAACCCGTTATTGTTACGAGTCCGAGTTCTCAATATAATCAGACACTCGGGGCGAATACAATGCGATTACTTGGATTCTCTGAGATTAGTGGTGTAGCAGCGGGTGATACAATATGGGACGACCAAGGAGAAGATGCAGACTCACAATTCGTATATTCATTAGTATCCACAGAAATACCCACCGCACTATCGTCTAAATCTATCTTCGTAAGAGTAGATAATTTCAATCAGACTAGTACGAATGCTGCTAATGGAAATAAGTCTGGAATTATAGCACACTTACCAAGGTTCGACGGACAACAACAGACGGGAAGATTGTTTTTCGAACCGAAGAACCTTATCTATCTAGACCTGAATAATCCAGCACCCATGAAGATTAACTCTTTCGATATATCCTTCGTGTATAGTGATGAGACATATTGTAAGTCACTTGTGGGTTCATCCATTGTAACTCTTCATATCAGAGAAAAGGGAACAACCAACTAGTAAATTATAGAATCATAATTTCGTATTTAACATTATTTTACAATAAATTAACTATTTTTTCAGAAAAATATAGTTAAAATTAAAATATATTCAAGAAATATAATGAATAGTTTATTGAATATGAAAATTGTCAATGATAATCCCGATATTTCAGAACTGAAATCTAATGTTGTTGTGAATGAAGAAACTCAAGAAGAAGAACCGAACTTCATTTATGAAGAAGAAGAATCGAATATCAAGGAAGTTATTTCAGAAGTGAAATCTGAACCTGAACCCGAGAAAAAACCTTTCTTGAATGTTGTTAAGAAACCACCCATCGTAAAAGAAGCAATATTCGATGAGAAACCGAAAAAGAAGAAATGGAGTGAAGAGAAAAAGAAAAAGAAACAACAACCAGCGGATATTGAATTAACACAAGAAGAGATTGATAGTTATGCTCCTGAAGAAGGATATAAGGAAGAATCTGATGATGAACCCATGATTCCCGAAACTGAAGATGTGGGTGGATTAGATGTAGAAGAACCCGTACAAGAACAAGAACCGAAACCCACTAAACCAGTGAAGAAACGAAAACCCATGACAGAAGAACATAAACGGAAAGTTCAAGAAGGATTAAAGAAAGCACGTGAAACTAGAAAACGAAATGCTGAGTTAAGAAAACAGAAAGGAATAAAAACGAAAACAGAATTGAAGAGAGAAAAGAAACAATTGAAAATGAAATTGTTAGAACAAGAACACGCTGAACTAGAAAAACAGAAGAAACAATTGAAACCGAAACCCGAACCTGAACCTGAACCCGTCAAGGAAAAACCGAAACCCGAACCTGAACCTGAACCCATAAAGGAAAAACCGAAACGAGAATATATCACTCGAGAAGATTTAGAACAAGCACAATTGAATACTCTCGCTACGTACGAGATGATGAGAAAGAAACGAAAAGAAGAGAAACGTAAACAACAAGCAATTAAAGAATATCAAGACAACTTGAAAGAAACCATTAACAATATCAATAATCAACCGAATATGTCATGGTTGAAGGGTGCTAAAAAATATGGTCGTTATTTATAAAATTAAAATAATCTATTGTAATATAATATAATGGATACTCCACCCATGAAGAAGAAAGATAAGATGAAAGTCCCAACCATATTGAAGGTGAAAGATGTGGGTACAGATAGTCGTTTCGATGAGATACATCCCAATCTTCCGCAGATGCCTTGTTTAGCGTTACTCATTGGTTCTGTTCGTAGCGGTAAGAGTAATCTCCTTGTTAATTTTTTCATGAATGAAGACTTTTATAAGGGTAAGTTCGATAACGTGAGATTTATAAGCAACACACTCCATACAGATAATAAGGGCGTCCTTCTTGCTAAGCATTTCGATTGTTACGACCACTATGAAGATAGCATGATAGATGGAATTATAAAAGAACAATCCCAATATGAACGAGATGATAGACCATCATATTCATTGATTGCGGATGATATATTAACTCAAGATTTTAGTAAATCGAATGCGTTATCGTATTTTTCGACCCGCTTCAGACATTTTATCGATTTTTTTTGCATATCGACGCAGTCGTTTCGTGCTGTAAGTGGTTTAATCAGAAACAATGCGAATGCTGTGTTTATATTGAGACAACAGAATAAATTGGAACTAGACAAGATAGCAGAAGAATATTCCGGTATGGTGGGTGGATACGATAATTTCATGAAACATTATAAAGACATTCACAAGGAGAAATATAGTGTGATGTATCTTGACCTTCAATCGAATCCCGCTCGTATTCTAAGAAACTTCGAAGAAGTCGTATGGGAAGGTGATGATACAGATAGAGCAGATTTAGAATAATATTTCAGTTGTGAAATAATAATATTCATCAGAATATAAATGGTGAAAGTTACATACCAAGGTAAAGAATACAATATTCCCGATAGATATTTAGCGAATCTAAAAGGTGCAGAAAGAAGAAAACAGATTAAATCTATTGTAGAGAAAAAAGAAAGACCGAAGACATCTTTTAAATCCAAGGAATCGTCATGGACTAAAAAGTTCGATAAAAAGTATGGAGATGAACTAGATAAAATGAAGGGTGGGAAAAGTAAGAGAAATATAGCGAAAGTAACGGGTATTCCGTATAAAGCAGTGAATGAAGTATTTAAGAAAGGCGAAGCAGCATATTTCACTGGTGGTTCTAGACCGAATCAGACTCCGCAATCTTGGGCGTACGCTCGTTTATATAGTTACATTCTCGGTGGTAAAGCAAGACAGATTGATAAGGAAGTAACCAAGAAATACAAGGTTAAGTTTCCCCAATAACGCTTTTTCTTAAGTTCTTCTAGTTGTTGTTTTAAAGATTCATTCTCTTCTAGTATCAATGTATATTCCTTTTCTTTTTCTCTCATGGTATCTATCATATCACTCATATCACATATAATCGAATGGAACATTTTCAGTGGTTTACTATTTATCATATTTATATTCTGACATTGATAATAATGTTTAAATATATACGCAATTTCAAGATTTTTTTTAATATTGATTTTTAAATATCCTTGATACTATAAATCATGGATATAGTATTTCAACCCGAAATCCAAGCGAAGATGTTAGCATCTCGGCGTAAAGATAGTGTTGAAGCATACAATCAACAAGTTCAAGCAATAAGACAGAGTATTACGAATGCGGGTGCAAGTGCGAAACTTCGTTTAGAAGAAGAAGCACAACAGAAAGAGTTTCAAGATTCAGTTCTTGGAGCGTTTACTCTGAAAGGTTCTATTACTGATATTAAATCCAATCTCCGTAGTTTAAAAACCGGTGAAATTGCGAAATCAGTGAAAAATGAATTATCAGAAGGATTAGATGCTATCAAGGAAGGTAAGAGTGTAAAGGAAGTTGGTGAAGATTTAGCGAAGAAAACAACAGAAGGATTATCTGAAAAGACGGGTTTATCTGCTGAAATCCTTGAGAAAACCGGTGTTAAAAAGGGAATTACTCGAATTGCTACAAGTGAAAAGTTCGGTAAAATAGCATTGGCGGGGGATAAAGCATTAGCACATATCGGACCGATAGCGAATATTTCTCTTGGAGTTTATGATATAGCGAAAGATGTAAGTGGTGGTAAATCGGGATGGGAAAAAATGAATGAGTATGAAAAAGCAGCAGACATGACACAGATTGGAGCGGGTGTTTCCGATGCGATTGGTTTAGTTTTCCCACCAGCATTACTTGTGGGAGCGGGTCTTGGTGCTGTATCTAGTTTCTTAGATGTTGGGGGTGCAGAAGAAGAAGAACGACAGAAAACAGAGAAACAAGAAGAAGCGACTAAAAAGGAAAGGGAATCAATCAAGTATAAACAAGTTGAACCTGTGAAAGCGATACAGATTGAAGCGAAAGCACGGGGTTAAAATTGATATATTTAAAAATTAAAATCTATGTTAAAGTAATAAAATGGAAATGTCTGACGAACAGATTTCTCGAATGATGGATAGATATAAGAAAGGATTAGAAACTAAGAAGAAACTCTATCATGATGTAAAAAAACACGACCCCGAGTTCGTTTCTAAAAATCGTGAAAGAGCGAGATTACATTATGAAAAGAATAAAGAAAAGAAACGAGAGAACTACGAAAAGAATAAGGAACGAAATAAACTTCTCAATTTATTTAGTTACTATAAAAAAAAGGATATGCTTGATAAACTTCAAGATAAGTATCCAGAAAAATATAAACAATTACAAGATATGGGTAAGATTTCTTAATCGAAATGACTTACAATCTTCTTTTTAATTTCATCTACACTATCACAATTCAAGATGCAAGATGTAGCATCTTCAGTTGCGAAATGTTCTTTAACGTAATCATGTTGGTATAATTTATCCCAATCTTCTTTTTTTAAATCATGTTTTAGAAGGTATACAGCACCTTCCAACTCTTCTTGTTTCCATACAACTTCATCTTCATTCCACTCTTCTTTAGTCCAATGTTCCCACAATTCGGAAGGCGAATGTTCTACTTGGGCGGATTCAGTCATTTATAATCTATAAAACAAAAAAAAGAAATATTCAAATTAATTGAAAAACTTTAAGGTTGTTGTGGTTCTGGTTCTGGTAATGGTTCATCTGGATATTTCAGTTCTGAAATAGTTTCTGATTTAGTTTTAGAAAGTGGTTTCGATGTTGTGGGTACTAAACTTTCTTCATCTTCTCTTTCTTCTTTCTCATCTTTCTCATCTTGTTTTTCTTCTTCAGTCATGGTTTCAACGGGTGGTGGTTCTCTACTACAATCGAAGATATAACACTTATCACTTAAACCAACACGACATTTACATAAACATCTTGATTTCCATATAATAGTGAGTAAACCACCCACAGCACCAAGCATTAAAGCAGTTGACCCTGCTAACTGGTCTATTGTAAAGTTTTCAAGTATTCTTTCACCCATTTATATATTCTAAGATGTTTTTTTTCTTTTTATTTTTTAGAGAATTTTTTATGTTAGTTAGAATATAAATGAGTTATTGGTCTGCTGATTCCGTCGTCCAAATTGGAGAAGAACAAGTTGAAATCCCCGCAGAACGGGGTCTTTCGTATGAAGTCGGTTCTGTATCCCGTAAAGTTGTGTTTCAAGTTCCCCAGTCTGTGGGTTTCTTCTCGGGTAAGGATTCATACCTTACATGGGATATGAAAATTAAGTCGGATTCCACAAGGAAAACACGTCTTCAATTAGACCCCGCTGGATGTGGTATGTGTGTTGAAACTTGTAGAATCATGTGTAATGGTGTGGTTCTTGAAGAAATTACTGATTGTAATCAATTAGTCGCAATGAAATACGATTATGAAAAAGACCAATCTCTTCAGAAGCATCGTGCAGTTATGGAAGGAGCAACCGCACATAATATGATATGTGCTGGAACTCGTGGTTCATCTAAATCCGATATCTGTGATACACAGACGAATCCGTGGTTTAAACAACTAGAAGAAGCATCTCCAGTTAATGATTACGACCAAGCAACCGATGGTCTATCTGTCAAGTGTTGTGTACCGATGTTCTATTCGGGTATTTTCTCGGGTGGTGTCTTCCCAGTTATGCTACTTGAAAATGGTCTCACCATCGAACTAGATTTAGCACCAGCACCTTCAATTGTTCGTCAGTTAGATAGTGTTACAATGAATCGTCGTAGAACACTCAATCCAATCTTCCATGGAACAGATGCTGCTGGAACTGGTTGGGCGAATACCGATGGCGTGGCGGACGTTGCCGTGACCCAAGTATGGTTAAAAACATCTAACAATTGTGATACTATCTCCAAGTGTCCTTTCGTAAGGGGAGAACATATTGGTTTCGTTGAAATTACAGATGCAGATGCTGACCCAGTTGTGTTCGGTTCTGTGGGCGCACCAGCAACAGCAGTTCCATCACTACAGATTACCGATATAGATATTAATGGTGGTTTCGTAAGACTTACATTCGCTAATGCTTACAACAATCGTGCTGCTGCTAATGATGGTCGTGCTATTACATCGGGTGATTTCGCAGTGGTGTCTCTATCCGCTCAACTTGAAGCATCGTATGATGTAAAATATCAAGTGGATAATCTGAATCTTGTGGTTCATAAACTAGAAATTGAACCGGAACAAGTTCGTTCTATGCTTCAAGAAGTTCGTGATGGGTCAAGTGTTGAGTTCGACGTCCACTCCTTTACTAACTACAAGAGTAGCATGTTGAAATCTGACCGCCAAGGTACGATTCGTATCAATGCGAAAAATGAAAGGGCGAAAGCGTTGTTAACTCTTCCATGTGATAGTTCTATTTATTCTGCGGGTGATTTACTATCTTCGAAGGATACTTATGAAGTAACACAAGATGATATGGATACACGATTAATGAGTCATAGAACGGGTCTAAGTGGTTGCTGTGATTTCCTGTCCGAGTATCAACTGCAGATTTCGGGGGTCAACGTACCTTCACGCCCTGTGTCTACAAGAAAAATTGCTACTCGTAAATCCATAGATAGTTTCTTCTTGTTCGAACTTGAGAAAGCATTAGCGAATAGTCACATTCAACCGAAATCATTCTCGAAGTTCATGGAGAACTTCGTAATTGCTAGAAGTTTCGGAACATCATCGGGTGTTATGGATTTAAGAAATGAAGATGTAACTCTTCAACTTCGTTATGGTGAAACAACAGCACCAACTAAAGATAAGATGTTTTCATCATTCGTGAGTCATATTCGTCGCCTTCGTATCAAGGATGGATATTGTCAAGTGGATATCTAAATATTTCAGAACTGAAATAATTACATGAATCGAAAATGAAAAGTATCTATGGAAAAGAATAATTATATCAAGAGAGTTTTCTGAAAATAATTCAATGAATATTTCAGAAGTGAAATGTAAAATAAAAAGTTTTTTTTAAGATAGTTTTTTTAATGTTTCATACAATATAAATATGAGTCGTTATATTCAAGTGCGAGCGAATAATGTGAGTTCAGACCAGAAAATCAGTTTTAAATCCGGTTTCCCAGTTGTATCGTTTACCATACCATCACAGAATGCTATGCTTGACCCACGAACCATTCGTATCAATGGTCGTCTTGCAGTATTTAAAAATCCGACACCCAGTGGTATTTTCAGTGGTACACCCGTATACGTTGATGACCCAGTTGGAGACCAGATTAATATGGATAATCGCCTTGGTATATATTCCGTTATTGATGAGTTCATTGTAAGACACGATAAATCGAAACAGATATGCGAATCCATAAAGAATTACAACAGATACCTTCAAAGTTACTTGGGATTGACTAGTTCAGAGCAAGACCTTATCGGACACATGAACCAGTCTGCTCTTATTCAACCCAATTCTCAAGCAATGTTTAAGAATGTAGTTGCGAATGGTATAGCAGCGGGTAATAGTTTATTACCCAAGAGTTTCTCCATTGTAACTCCATCCGGATTTACTCGTGGTGGTTCTCAAGTGAATCTTATGTCGAATAGTTTCGGTGCAGTAACCATCGAAATCCGCTTATCTCCAGATGCGAATTGTTTATTCAGTCGTTCGGGTGATTTAACCAATGTTGCGAATGCTTTCTATGAGTTGAGTGATTTATCTCTATCTTGTGAAGTAATGGATATTCCACCAGAACAACTTTCAGTTCTATCAGCACAGACTGAAGGTTCGTACTCTTTCAATACAATTACATCTCTATACACAACTATTAACTCAACTAACGCACAGATTCAATATTCACTTGGATTAAAGAATCTTCAATCAGCATTCATGAACTTCTGTCCTTCATCCCATATCAATACTTTACAACACAACGGACTTGCTATTACTATGCCTTCGAATGATGATGAATCACTAGCAGAGATTAAAACCATTCAATTCTTAAAGGGTGGTGTCAATTATCCCGCTCATTACACTATTCGTGATAATTCTGAAATCACGGGTAATGCTGATGCGAATCAAGGATTGTTCGTTGTCGGCGACCCACAAGTTGCTAAGATGTATTATGATTCAGTTGTTCCCGAACAAGTTGTAGATAGAACTAGTATTAGTCCTGAAAACTTTTCAAGAAACTATGATATGGATGTTGATTCAGCACAACCAGTATCTTATAAACAAGTATACGATGGCGGTTCTCTCTTCGGTCTCGGTGTAAGATATAGTCAATACAACCAAGGTGAAGATTTCAGTTCAGAACAATTCGGAGTTGCACTTGAGACAACACTGACAAGTGATAATCCAATATCTGTGTTCTTGTATTTCAAGAGCAAGGCGACACTACTCTTCGATAGTTCATCAGTTCAATTAATCCAGTAATTATTTCAGAAGTGAAATAATCAATCAATAAAAATTATAAAACTATATTACAATCATGTTTTCCATTCATCTATACTTTTCATTCTGAATCACAATAAATATTTCAGAACTGAAATCACTTTCGAATTACAATTGGTTCATCTGTATCTTCTCTATATGTACGAACACAAGCACCGAAGAACCAACAACAGACACATCTCAGCATGTATAGTATATATTAGATATTATTCTTGAAATAAACTGAATATCAATTCTTCGGGTATTCTATATCTATCTAATTTAGTTGTACCTGAGTTGATTTGTCCTTCTACTTTCTTTTTTCGTTTATCGTAACCACCATCACAAGTTGATTTATGTTTTACAATAGTCTTTTTCTCTCCGATTGTATGAACGTCTGTTGCTGAGTTAAGTTTATGTTTTCTTAATTTATCCCGTTTTTCTTTAGTGTTACATACAACCTTTTTACCATCTATTATTTCATAACCATTCGCTAGAACTTGTTTATGTTGTAATTTTCGCTTATCACATTTTAAAGGTTCACCTGAATCGTGTCTCACAGCACCATCTGTATCTACAAGAATCATATTACCACATGCACCACTCCCATCACATAATAGATTATTCCAACCTTGTTTATTCGTCCATATACGAGTTCGTTTCTTGTATCCCCAGTCAGAATACATACAATAGTCTACATCATAAAAAGGTATATCTTTCATGATTTCACGATTCTTCAAGTTTCCAGTCTGTGGATTTTCTAGAAACCATAAATGGGGTTGAAAGTATTCGATTATTTCAAGTGATTTCAATACCAATTTATCTGCTTCATCTTGTTCCTTAGCATTCTGTTCTTTAGTGTATACAATACCATCTTTTAATTTTCTACCATACCAACATTTCTTCAAGTGTGAATAATTCGTACAAGGCGGAGACGCCCACACAATATCGAAATAGTTCTTGGGATATTGTTTATAATCGAACTCCATAATATCGACTTGATGGTCTGCTGGTAATAACATATCAACACTTACGACATTCCAATCAAGCATTTTACATACCTTACCAACAGAACCAGTTCCTGAGAATAATTCTAATACATTAATCATTATGTATTATAAAAGAAAAAAAAATTAAAAAATATACACTTAAGCATCATCCACATTAGAATCTTTCTTCTTGTGGATATAGTAATCAATCAATGTCTTCGGGTCTGTTCCACGTATTCTTCCCATTTCAACTAAGAAGTCAGTATATTCCTTCATGTCATCTCCCTTGAAGTTCGATAATACAATCTTGAAAATACTACTAGTAGATAATTTTAGACCCGAATATTTCTGTGTAACATAACTTAAACGATTGGATGTTTCAGCGGGTGTCATCGCTTTTCCAGTAAGTTTATTTAGAAACAATTCAGTACGACCATCAAGCGACTTGATGTATGCTCTCAACTCTTTCTTGAACTTCTTATCAGTAATATCATTCGTGATAGAACCATAAATCTTAGAAGTCTTATAATTATTTCGATTGACGAATAGTTTTTTAGAACCAACAACTAGATAGTTATCGGTCTTATCTTTAATCTTCTTGTATTCTTTCAATGTAACAATTTTCAATGAACCAATTTCATTTCTGTACGGATACAATTGAAGCATTCTTAACATGATATAATCCTGCATTAATCCAGAAGTTTTAATCTTTTTTAACATCTCATCGTATACTTTCATATCAATAAGTTTCTCCTTATTGGTATCACTCATGACTTTCTGTTTATTGGCGAAGTTATTAGCAATCTTATCTTTTTCATATTGCTTGTATAGTTCTTCATTCTTAGTTTTCAATAAAGTTAGAATCACACCATAATAATTGGTTTTCGTACCTTTCGAGAACTTAGAAAGATATTCATCAACCTTGGATTTTTCTTTTAGAAAATCAAGGTCTTTAATTTCATCATTGCCTGTGATTGCACGATGTAATTTACCAATATTGGTAGTGTACGCTTTTAGAGTAGAATCAGAAATAGTTGGTTTCACGCTCTTAATCAATTCGACAATATCCATGGTTATATACATAACATAGATTTTATTTTTTTAAATAGTTTAAAATTATAGAAAATTAAGAAATTGAAGAAAAGTTAAAAAAGACGAAAAATGGATTTTTATTAAGGGTGGGGGTCGTAAAATATTTTTTCTCGTCATAAAACTTACAGAAACTTTTTCATTTTAAG
>VMHT01034375.1_pt1 | contig 24437 bp, 14 predicted proteins | sample 4693611 | NCBI WGS metagenome assembly VMHT01 (sample SAMN12280063, study PRJNA550983) | marine metagenome | isolation source: seawater sampled from same location over 5 years 0.02-0.2 micron viral filtrate | place: USA: collected off the coast of southern California halfway between the port... ...
TCTACTCGTGCAATATATACATCTACTGGTTCTATAGAAACTGTTCAGAGAACTATTCAAACAACACGTATTATTAATCCACCTAGAGCTGCAAGACAAGATCCTCTCGCACAAACTTTCTTTGTTGATCAGATAGAAAATCCTAATGGTATGTTTATAACAAAGGCAAGGATCTTTGTCTCGAGCAAAGACAGTTCTGTTCCTCTACAAATTCAGATTCGTCCAGTAGAAAACGGTATACCGACAACACGGATAGTTCCTGGCGCTGTTAAATTTCTCGATCCTAGTCAAATTACTATCGCTACAAATAGTGTCAGTAATCCTAATGACGGAACATCCCCAGCAGAAACTATCGAAGATGTTCAAGCTTACCCAACAGAAGTTGAATTTGATGAACCAATATTTTTGACAAGTGGTGAAGAATATGCTATAGTACTTCTTGCAGAGTCAGTAGAATACAATGTTTATGTTGCACAGACTTACGAATTTGTGTTTGGTAGTGACGAAGACAAAGTTTCTAGACAACCTTCTCTGGGTTCTTTATTCCTATCTCAGAATGGATTTACTTGGACACCGGATCAAACTAAAGATTTAATGTTTGAAATAGATCGGGCTGAATTTTCCGCTTCAGGTGACCTAATACTAGATAACGCACCATTACCTAAAGTAACTTTAGATAATAATCCTCTAGAAACTCAGGAAGGAACTTATGTGGTTAAAGTCTACCATGAAGGTCACGGATTTAGTTTGGGTGATTCGGTAGTTATATCAAATGTCACAAATTCCATTGGGGGTATTCCAGCTGTTGATTTTGAAGGAACATTCTCTGTGTATAATGTTGAATGGGACGGATATAATATTAACGTAACCACTGCTACACAAGAATCTTCAGTTGTTTCTGCTCTTGGTGGTGGTAATGATGTAACTGTATCTCAACAGGTAGTATATGATGAGTTTGTCCCCCAAGTTCAGTCTTTAACACCAAATAAAACTAGAATTACTTCTACACTTGTTAACCCGATTGCTTCATCTTTTGGGGACACTCGTCCAACTGCACAATTCATTTACACTTCGAGTAATCCTAATATAGTTTTCTTGAATGATTATAATAAAAACTTATCTCCCAGTGTAGTAGCTTCTTCAGAGAATGCTAGTGGCGTAGAAACTATGAAATTTACATTAAGTTTAACCACAGAGGATAGTAAAGTTTCTCCTGTAATAGACCTTCAAAGAGTTTCTGTTCTTGCGTTGGAAAATGTTATTGATAATGATGATGCAGCGCAACATATAACAACTCCGGTTGTAGTAGATGAAGCATCCCTAGGTCTAAAGGTAATATTTGCCGCTAATAGACCTTCTGGTGCAAACTTCGAAGTTTACGTTAGATCTTCTGCTGATGAGGATTCGCTTGTCGCGACAGATGAGGTGACAGGAGATCCGGTAATAGACTGGGTGTTAGTTGATATAGATAAGGATTTGCCGACAGATGATGATCCTTCAACTTTCAGAGATTACGAGTTTACTCACGAGTCAGATCAGTTCACAGTATTCCAAGTTAAAATTGTTATGCAGTCCAATAGTTCGTCTAAGTCACCAATAATTAGAGACCTACGTGCAATCGCTATGGTGGTGTAATGAGTAACCATTTGAGAGTTGAAGGCCATATTAATTTGGTAAAAGATAGAAGAACTGGAGTTATACTAAATACCAATAGAACCGAAATTGAAAGTGCAAGAAAAAGAAAGGAAAAGAAAATAAAAGAAAATGAAGTGATTAAAAATCTTTCGAGTGATGTAGATACACTAAAAAATGATATGAAAGATATAAAAGAATTACTTTTTCGTTTAGTAGAGGATAAAAAATGAGTCACGGAAATAATCAAATACAAATAGTAGATCTTGCAGACAATGTCAACGCGGCAGTTGACAAGATAAACGAAAACTTTGAATTAGTAGAAACTGGAACTTTTTCTAGTGTTGACTCTTCTTCGGTTACTAATATTGTTAATAACATTCTAGACTCGGACTATTTCACAACAATTATAAATGAAGACTACATTAATAATATCACTACAAATTTAAATGTCGATCTTACTGATGTAGAAGCTGGTATTTCAGCAAATGCTTCTGCAATATCTTCACTGACAACTAGTATAAATTCTACTGATAGTGGTATTACGATCCTTTCACAACAAATAACGGCAACTCAAGCTAGTGTGGATGGGTTAATTCTTGATGGTTTCGACTCAGATGCGTTGATTTCTGCCGTAACTTCAGCAAATTCAAGTATCACATCTAGAATTGATGCTGACTCAGACAGTCTTGTCGTATTTTCACAAATTCTAGATTCGGTAGAATCACAATTATTAATCATTGATAGTGATCTAGGTGTACGTATAGATGCGGAAGCATCTGCAAGAAATAGTCTTTCTTCAACTGTGACCACTCAAGGTAATACAATAAATTCTCTCAGTGGAGATATTACTGAATTAGACAATGCGGTATTCATGTTTGATTCGAATGGAGATCCTCTTTTAGATTCTAATGGAAACCCCCAGACAGCTATTGCGAGTGCGACAGATTCCCTTACAATCAGTATAGAATCTACTATTGATGGAAAAATACTTGCTGCCAATAATGAACAAACTACAGTTTTAGAAACAAAAATCGGAACTGATATCGCTGCTGCAGAACAAACATTACAAACTAGTATAGATAATATCGGCAACACAACTGCGAGTTGGAACTTAGAATTAATTGCTGGAACGGAATCCGACCCAAGGTTTGCGGGCATCCAGTTTGGAAACGATGGTCAACAAGCCGATTTTGCACTTACCGCTGATAAATTTAAAATTATAAATCCAGACAGCACCACTGACTCTCCGATAATTCCTTTCAGTGTTGATGCTGATGGTGCAACATTAACGAATGTTAAAGTTACAGGTAACCTAGATATCGGTGCAAACCTATCCGGTGCTCACATGGAAATGAAAGATGATGTTACAAAGATATTTGATTCTTCCGGTCAACTAAGAGTTCAATTGGGGAGGTTAGACGTTTAAAATGAGTTATGGACTATATATTTCAGACGGTGTTAATGGGTCTGTTATCACCAATTCAAATAATATTTTTAATGAAGAATATGAATTTGAATTTACTAGTCAAGCAATTTCAGGGGGTTCTTCAATAGATATTCAAACGAGTGGTGCTGGAAATCCAGCACTCATAGGTATTTTCATTGAAGAAAACACAGGGTTAGATGCAGACATTGAAGTAGAAAGAGATTCTGTCAATGACATACTAAGAGTTAAAAATACAGGAACTTCTTCGCAATCTGTTTCTGCAAAACTATTCAGGTTTCAATAATGAGTGATTATGGCTTAACAGTATATAATGATAATAACGGGTTAATGTTTGACTCTTCTCGTAAAATGAATAGTTACGTTGTTACTGAAATTGGAACAGGATCGGGCCCTAGTGTTACGTTAGATTCGGATGATTTTGTTTTTGTAAAGGTACCATATGGTCAAGCAAACAGTTTTGCAACCACTGTAGTGTTTATGGGCGCACCCTTAACTATACCACCAACTACGCCGGCATTTTATGGACAAGATATGACTGTGACCAACAACTATGGTATTAGTACCACCACATGGACATCCCCTACTCTAGCAACCCTAGATTACTTTGTAGTACAACATTCTAGTAAAGTATCATCTACGGACAACTATGGTCTAGTTGTGTATAACGAAGATCAAACTATACAATTTGATAGTAGATCCATAACATTAGGTCAACATTTTAAGATCAACAATTTTTATGAAACAAGAACTGTGGATGCTTGGTCACCACAAAATGGTGGTGAACAACTAGGATCTTCGGGTGACTACGTTGAAATCTTAAAGTGGACATCTGGAACAGTTGGTGGGTTTGCTAGCAGTTCTTCGGTTACAGGGCTACGGATTGCTCAACGCTATGTTATAAATTATTCCAGTACTGCGATTGATCTTGGGAACAACAACGATAATGATGAGCCGGGTGGAAATGGATCAAATTTTGGAATTCCAACATCAAGTACTGAAAGTTATAGTAATTCCATTAATGGAATGATTCTTACAGGCGTATTAATTTAAAAAAAAGAGAAAGAAAATGATTTATTATATCGCATACATTAGAAATAATGAAATACAAACATTAAAACTGGCCAGTGGTTCTAATGAACCCGAAGGTTTAAGAGAAGATGGCACAACAATTGTCCATATTGATTTTGTTGTTCAAGACAAATCAGACTTTATACAAACACATTATTGGGATGGTGACTGGAAAGAAAGAGAACCTTCTCCAAATAGACATTCTACTTGGGTAGATGGAGAATGGGTCTGGAATCAAGAAGATTTGATGAATGAAGTTAGAAGTATTCGTACCAGTCTTTTATACGGTTGCGATTGGACACAACTTTCAGATTCACCTCTAACGGATGAAGTAAAACTTGAGTGGCAACAATACAGACAAGAACTCAGAGATCTTCAATTTGTATCAAATGATATCTCTAATGTTGCTGATATAAACTGGCCAACACAACCACAATAAATCTCGTAAAATTAAGTTAAAAAAGGTCCAATAAATCCTCGCACTGTGATTTAAAAATGTATAAATAAAGGTACATGATAAACTTAACCTACAGAGCGAGATAACAGTGTCCAAATCTAGTATACCTCTAAAACTTATAAACTCAGGTACGGACCTACACGAGTACTCCCCGATAGAAGAAAACTATCTTGCGTACTGTGTAAGTCAACATCTGACATCAGCTTCAACTGATGCAATAGGTAACCTTAGTTTGAGTTCTGTTGATGCTACTCCTATTGGTTCTTTTGTAGATACATTCTTCAATCAGACCACAGGAACACACCCAGCATCACAGATTACATCTGGCGAAACTACAACCACAGTTCATCAAAAAACTGGTGTTGCAGACGAGTCAGGTTCAAACTTCAAGAGACCTATAGGTTACTACAGTCATGTCGATGTTCCTGGCCTCTACGAAATGGTAGATGCGGATCTAGACTCACTGGCAAATCGTGTAATTGGAAAACTTGTAGAATTAGACTATCCTGGCACATTTAAGCTGGCATCTACTTCTCCTGGCGTAGATTACAACGTATTTATCGATAGCATATTCTCAGATACACAGGGTGATGGAACTTCCATTCCCTACCATGTGTACATAAAAACTACAGTAGCAGCTCCTACTACTGTTCGTCCAATGACATTAAAAAACACTACTGCCTCCCCAACATTTAATGGTCAAGGTTTATTTGCCGCATGGTCCAGTAATGGAGCTGCTGGAGATCTACAGATATATAATGCTGACGGAACTGTTCGTTTCACAATAACTGAGACTGGAACGGAAGAGGCGCAAGAGGTTGTGTTTTCAGGTGATAAAATATACGTTGCAAACGATAATGAGGAACAGGTACTCATCTATGATATTGATGGAAATTTAGTCAATACATTATCAGGTGCAGTTGGAAGTGGATTCGGGTCTTCTATTGATGTGTCAGATACACATATCGCAGTAGGAAGCTGTAGAAACAGTTCACAGGGCCCTAATAATCATGGAGCGATTCATGTTTTTGACTTGGATGGAAATAATGAGGTTGTTATATTTGAAGATACTCCTTCGTCCGTTCTGTTAGGACTGGGTGTAAAACTTTGGGGGAGTTACGTTTATACTTGGGGAAATGGTACATATTATACTTGGAGATTTGATTTAGATGGATCCAATCAATTAAAAGTTTTCACCTTTAATCCATATGAAAACGGAAGTCACGCTAAAATACTTCCTCTTTCATCTGGGGAAAGAATGGTCTTGGGTATGGGGCAGTTTAATGCTAAGTTTTTTGACCAAGATCTCGTATCTGATCAAACTTTGGCTCCAACTGGATTCAGTTACTTCGGATCTACTGTAGATTATCATGAGGATTCTGGAAAAGTAGTCTTCGGTTCTTCGGGTTCTACGAGATTTGCAATATACGATAGTTTTGATTTTCAAAGTGGAACTACAGTAACAGCTCCAAGCGGATCACCAAACAACTCAGATTTTGGTACCAGAGTTTATTTTGCTGGTGATAAAATCATTACTTCTGATTGGAGGTATAACCCAGTTACTGGTAGTGATCCATCTGGAAGACTTTATATTTATGATCTCTCCGGAAACTTAGAAACTACGATTGAAGGGACGGCTCGGACAGGAAGCAGAATTTCTGCTGGAAATGTCGGAACTTATACAGCAGGACCTACCAGTTTCTCTGGTCTACAAGAGATGTCAGACGAAGAGATTCAATATACTCTTGGTCAAAGGATACAAACTCTTCGCGCTACTGCCGGAAACATTGGTTCATACCAGTTCCGATCATCTGCACAAGGCGCACCCACCGATCCAGGCACTTGGAAAGCTGTAGGTACTGCGTTAAACACGAAGAAAGATGTTGCAGACCAAAGTTATACAAGAACAATAGTTCAACAATATACTACACCACGAACCGAAAATTATACTCATACCCGAGTTTCTTCTTTTTCTAGAATATCTACAAGAATACGTGAAGTAGATTATTCTGGAAATTTTGTGGGTAATTATTCTAGAGATTATATGGGTAATTATACTGGAGAATTTACTGGAAATTACACTGGTGATTTTATTGGTAACTACTCTAGAGTAGAGACCAGCACTTATACAACTCCTTTTACTGGTAATTACTCTCGTGATTATGTTGGACAATATGTCGGTACTTATACTGGTGATTTTTTAACTAATAGATCTTCTTCATATAATAGAACAATAGAAAATAATTTCACCAGAACATTTACCGGAGAATATTTACTAACTCGTCAATCTACATATACAAGAAATGTTACTCAAGCCTTCTTAGGTAATTTCACTGGATACTATACTAAAGTTAGGGTAGGTTCATACGAAAGATTAACAACACAGAATTTTATTGCATATTATACAGGACAAAGAACCTCTTCTTATACTAGAGGGAGACCCTCTTCTTTTGTGGGAGAATATTCTAGAACAAGGTCTACTATTTTTGCCGGAACGTATTCTAGAGATAGATCTTCCTCTTATACAGGTACATATAATAGAATAAGGAGTTCCGCATTTACCGGAACGTATTCTAGAGATAGGGTTTCTACTTATACAGATAACTATACTAGAGCAAGATCTTCTGCATATTCAGATATTTATTCTAGAGATAGGGTTTCTACTTACTCGGATAACTATACTAGAGCAAGATCTTCTACATATGCTGGAACGTATTCAAGAAATAGGGTTTCTACTTATACAGATAACTATACTAGAGCAAGATCTTCTGTATATTCAGATATTTATACTAGAGTAAGAACAACGAACTTTAATGGTACATATTCTCGTACTAGGACTTCAGTTTTCTCTAGAGAAAGAATTGGATTATACACCAGAAATAAGATAATAAATTTTGCCGGTAATTTTATTGGTAATTATTCTAGAAATTTTGAAGGTAATTATTCTAGAGCTTATATTGGAAATTATTCTAGAGGTTTTATTGGTAATTATGTTGGAAATTATGCAAGAACTTCAACCAGAAATTCTACAAGAACACGTTACTCAGCTTATTCTAGAACTAGAATAACAGATTATTCAAGAAACTATACCAGAGATAGTCAAATTAATTTTTCTGGTAATTTTATTGGTAATTATTCTAGAACTAGGGTAACAAATTATGGAAGAACACGTTACTCAGCTTATTCTAGAACTAGAATAACAGATTATTCAAGAAACTATACCAGAGATAGTCAAATTAATTTTGCTGGTGACTTTGTGGGTAATTATTCTAGAACTACGGTAACAAATTACACAAGAAATTTGGATTATACTAGAAACCTTAACTTTACTGGAGACTATTCTAGGAATTTTACAATAACTAGATCTACCGATTATTCAAGGACCAGTTCTTATAGTAGATCTCCTACTTACGAAGGTAATTATAGTAGAAATTTATTTGCTAAGTTTACCGGAAATTTCACTAGGGTAATTACATCTATAAATTATTATTCTAGAGATTCTATTCTATCAATAAGTTACAATAGAACCAACACTTATGAAGGTAATTATAATAGGATTTTGAATTATGCAAATACCTATTCAAGACAAACAAATAATGCTGTCGATTATACAGGTAATTATACTTCAGCAAGTACTTATGTAGGAAACTATACTGGAGCGGGGGGTACTAGTTATACCGGAAACTATATCGGTACCAATACAGGAACTTTCCAACCATACTCAACAAGTGGTAATTCTTGGGAACTTCACTGGTCAGATGGTGTTGGTATGGGTACACCAAGTAGAAAAATATATTTTGGTGGAAGTTTGCTCAAAAACTATCAACCACATGAAGTTACTCTAACTGGAGGATTGGATGTAGAATTCATTAATATTACAGATTATTTTCCACAGATGTATAAAATATATAGGATGGTTGCTCACCCAACAAATACGGGGGGACAACAACATGGAGGTTGGTCCGGTGCATCAGGAATTACAGATGTTCCATTTCAACTAACATCTAGTTTACAAGGATACGGAATAGGTGTAATGACATGGAATGTATTTGGTGGTAATAGTCAGGGAAGTACATCAGATTATACTAGAGTATCGACTGGTGCTGGTAGTTCCTATCAAAGAAATAGTGTTGGGGTAGTGACTTATTCGGCTGATTATGTTGGCGATTTCGTTAGAACCTTAAATTATAATAGAGTTAGACCTTCTACACTGTATTATACGAGAAATTCCTCCGGCACCCAAAACTTTTCCAGAAATTTGTCTTACATTGGAAATTACTCCAGAGATTTTTCAGGAAGAATTTCTACTTATACTACTGACACGCAAACACAATTTCCATCTACTTATGTCAGACTTACATTAGCTTATGAGTCATATTCTAGAAATCTGATATATACTGGAGATTTCTTAGGAAATTATGCAAGAAATTATTCAGATAATTATTCTAGAGTAAGTTCTTATTCTAGAATAGGTTATTATAATGGTGATTTTGTGGGCAATTACTCTAACAATAGAGTAACTGATTTCACAGGAAACTTTGGTGGTAATTATGCTAGAAATTTCACTGGTGATTTCTCTGGACAATATTCTAGAGGATATGCTGGAGATTATACAGGAAACTTTGCCGGAAACTATTCAAGAGATGTAATAACTGATTTCACAGGAAACTTTGGTGGTAATTATGCTAGAAATTTCACTGGTGATTTCTCCGGACAATATTCTAGAGGATATGCTGGAGATTATACAGGAAACTTTGCCGGAAACTATTCAAGAACATCAGCAATAACGAGATATTCTACATACACACGAACTATATATGAGAATTTTATAAAAAATAGGGTACAAAATTATAGTAGAGATGCAATAACTAACTTTGCCGGAGACTTTAGTGGTAACTATGCAAGGATATTTACTGGTAACTATTCTGGAAACTTTGCTGGTGAATATACTGGTGCATATACAGGAGATTTTTCTGGTCAATATACCGGAAATTATAATAGGAATGTTATCGATACCTATGTCGGTGATTCTCAGCTGACATTCTCTGGTCAATATACCGGAAATTATAATAGGAATGTTATTGATACCTATGTTGGTGATTCCCAACAGACATTCTCGGGTCAATATACCGGTACTTACAACCGAAATGTTATTGATACCTATGTTGGTGATTCTCAACAGACATTCTCGGGTCAATATACCGGTACTTACAACCGAAATGTTATTGATACCTATGTTGGTGATTCTCAACTGACATTCTCGGGTCAATATACCGGAAATTATAATAGGAATGTTATTGACACCTATGTTGGTGATTCTCAGTTGACATTCTCTGGTCAATATACCGGAAATTATAATAGGAATGTTATTGATAGTTATGTCGGTGATTCCCAACAGACATTCTCTGGTCAATATACCGGAAATTATAATAGGAATGTTATTGACACCTATGTTGGTGATTCCCAACAGACATTCTCTGGTCAATATGTCGGTGCATATACAGGGAACTTTGCTGGTGAATATACTGGTGCATATGCAGGGAACTATGCTGGTGAATATATTGGTGGATATACTGGAGATTTTTCTGGTCAATATACTGGTGCATACTCAAACAATTATGTGGGTAATTTCACTAGAGATTTTTCTAGAAATTATGCTACCACTAGAAGTAGTTCATATTCCGGAGAATATACGAGAAATTTCGCTGGGGAGTACAGCAGAAACTTTACTCAGGAATTCACTGGTGATTTCTCTGGACAATATTCTAGAGGATATGTTGGTAATTTCCTTAGAAATAGGGTAGAGACTTATGTCGGAACATTTACTGGAAATTATTCTAGAGGTTACTTAGGAAACTTCTCAAGAGATTTTGCTGGTAATTATTCGAGAACAAGAGTGTCTTCTTATGTCCTCGATTATATAGGAGATTTTAGTAGAGGATTTGCTGGTGAGTATACTAGAAATAAACAAACAGTTTTCACTAAAACCAGATCTTCCTCATTCACACATGTTCGTGTATCATCATATACTTCAGAATCAACAAGAACCTCTAGTAGAGATTTTTCTGGAGAATATACAGGAAACTTTAGTAACAACTATATTGGTGATTTTTCTAGGACTTTTGTTGGAAATTTCTCAAGAAACTTTGTAGGAAACTATACTGGTCTTACGATCCAGAGTTCAAGTTCTCCAGTGGAAACTTATACTCTATACGTAAGAGTAGCTTAATATTAGAGAAAGGGGTGGTCCGAAAAGACCACCTTATTTCTCGTATAGATATATAATATAAACTTTGACTGAGCAGGAGATAATGCAATGAGTTTTAAACGATGGATGGATAATGCTTTTTGGGAAAATAAAGATAAGTCTCAATTAAATTGTATCCTAGAAATGGAAGATGATGTTGGTAGAAAGACTCGTCAAGTAATGTTACTAAAAAGAACGGATAAAGAAGGTAATCCAAATCCTGATTTTGATGAAGTAGTTGAAGCTCTTGGTGAAGATACTATCAATAAAGAAACTGAAGATCGTGTTGAACGTAAGAAAGCTGAGAAAGAAGAGAACATTCAACGTGATAAAGAACATGCTAAAGCGCGTAAGTTAGAAAAATTATTTAATTACAAACTAGAAGCATTTGAGGTTGAAGAGATTAAAAATTCAACCAATAGAAAGTTAAAAGCAAAACTTCGTAGGGCTAAGTCTCGAATTGAAGTTGATATGTGGTCAATAATGATCCTACAAGAATCTTTAAATGAGGCAGAATAATGACTGAACCAACTAAAGGTTTTATTGTTGTTGCTTCCAGAAACCACAACTTTTACTTATATGCGATAAATCTATGCGAATCTATTAGAGATGTCTATGAAGAAGCAAAGATTTGTTTGGTTACAGAAGAACGTTTCTTAGATGGTCGAGAAGAAATCGCAGATGATTTGATATTGTGTGATGACCATTATAGAGCTAAATTATATGGTATGGCAAAATCACCATATGACATAACGATGTATATTGATGCTGACATGGAAGTTGAACATGAAGACATCGCAAAGGTGTGGGACGAATTAAAAGACTATGATATGGTCTGGTCCGAACTAACTGATGATAGAGATTACATTTATGCGGAACGTGATTTTGATACCCCTGAAGGAAAAGCTAAATTTACTTTATGCGGTGCAGTTTGTTTATATGACATGAGAAAACCAATTATTCGAGAGTTTATGGATGATTGGTGGGAACTAACCAAAAAACAGATGTCAGATCAATGGTGGCCGGAAGGTTATGCTGACAGTTTGAAATCTTGGGATCAATTCTCATTGTGGTGGCTTACTGAAAAGGAAGAAAAATACAAAGACCTTAATATCGGAATATTCGAAGACGATTTAAGGTGGAATTACTACAACGCTCTTAATTGGGCGAGAACTAGACCGAAAGGTGAAGTTATTATAAGACACTTTTCTGCTGGACTTAACAAGGATAAACCAATCGTATGACACAGATTAACGACGAATATTTAAAACATGTGCCAATCAATAACCCAGAGTTGTTGGAGATTCTTGACGGATACACCAAACTACATACTCTAGAAGGTTTTGAGGATAAAGTACATTTATCAGCATCAGAACATGCTAGACAACGTCCTTACTGGGTTGGGGACAACCATAGGGACGAAATAATTTCACAGGGAACTCGACATGAAGGATTTCCTGAACAATTGGTTGGTTATAATCTAAAATTAGGTGAAAGAAATCATCAGATATTTACTAAGGATGCCGACCCTGTGTTTAAAAGGGATCTTACTAAACACTTAGCAGATCTTAACGATAAAATGATGAATTTTTTGTCAGTGAGAAACAATGCACTCTGTGCGATTTATCCCCCAGGCGGGTTTATCTCTTGGCATAATAATGCTAATGCAGCTGCATTTAATCTTATCTTTACTTGGTCAGAGTTTGGTGAAGGTTGTTTCAAATACATACATCCTGTCACTAAAGAAGAGGTGGTGTGTGAAGATGAAGCTGGTCAATGGACTTGTAAAGCTGCTTACTTTGGACATTATGGTGAAGATGATAAATTATTGTATCACGCTGCGGATACTGATAACTGGAGAACAACCGTCTCGTATACATTTAATACGGAACAGGCTTCAGAAGAATTCCGCGAAATGGTTATTGCCGACATCTCATCAGAAGAATAAATAAATCTAAATCGTTTTCCTAGTTTTGTTTTTGTATAAATAGTATTATTATTATTTAAAAAAACAATTCTGGGAAAATGAAATGGCGACATATGAAGATTTTGCAATAGACCAAGGTGCAGACATTGCACTAGAATTGGAGCTTGTTGATACGGATGGTTCAGTTAAAGATTTAACAGGACATTCTGTAAACGCAAAACTAAAAAGAAACTACAATAGCGATGCCTCAGAAACTTTAGATTTCACTTCGGTTATCGCTGATCCTCCTACGGATGGTATCGTAGTCATATCCTTATCAAACATCCAAACCGATAGTCTATCTAGTCGTGGTCGTTACGTGTATGATGTCGAATTATCATATGTGGACGAAGATGGTGTGACTATGATAGAAAGAATACTCGAAGGTAAAATAAAAGTCAATCCGTCAGTAACGAGGTAACTATTGATGGCCTTTCGTGTAGCTTCCACCGGCACCAAAAAAGTTGTTTCAAAAGTAACAACTAGCCAAAATACCAAAGTCAAGAAGGTAACTCTCGGAAAACCTATTCACTCAATGGGTGTAGGTGGTGCAGGCAATCAAAAATTAGTAGAACTACTTGATGTGACACCGTCAGATGTACTGAGGGATGGTTCCGTTGTAAGGTATAACGAAGATCTAGATACATGGGAAACCGTTTTACTTACAGATAACCCTCGGACATTAGATGGTGGATTTTACTAATGGCCGATTTAATTAGAATAAAAAGGTCTGGTACCAGTGGAAATCCCAGTGTACTGGCCAATGGTGAATTAGCATATTCCTACTTTGACGGTGCCGGAGGTAATAAACTTTACATTGGTACTGGTAGTGAGAATAATCTCAATGCCGCTGACCATACTATTATCGGTGGTAAATACTACACCGACCTATTAGGTGGAGAAAACGCACCTTTTGGTATAGTAACACCTAATACCGCACTTATCGCAGACTCCAACGGAGAACTAGATGCGATAAAAGTCGGTAAGGTTACTTTAACAACAAGTATTTTAGAGAATGATTCGGGTGATCTGAATCTAGTATCTGCTGGAAATGTAAATCTTGGTGGCAGTAGTAGACTGGTCAATCTATTAGACCCAGTAGACCCCCAAGATGCAGTAACCAAAACCTATGCGGATGACATTGCTGCGAGCGTCGTCTTTACTGTAGGCGCAAACGGTGAAGTCACAACCTTCACTCCATCACAAACTACACTAACCTTTGAGGGTGGACTTGGTCTATCCGCACAGTTAGATTCTGTAAATAATTCAATAACTTTTGGTTTAGATTCATCTGGTGTTACAGCTGACACCTATGGTGACGAAACCAAGATTCCCAGAATTACTGTCGACCATACTGGTAGGATAACCGATGTAACAACTTCGGATATAGCAACCAGTCTTACAGTAAATGGTGATACGGTATCACTTCTTGATTCCGACATTACATTTTCTGGGTCAAGTAATGTTAATGTTACTTACGATAGTTCCACAAACACAGTAGATTACTCTTTAGATAGTGAAGTTACTGGTTTAAGTAAGTTAGTAGTTGGAAATCTAGAGATTGATGGTAATACTATCAAGTCTACAGATTCTTCCAATGAGATCATTATTGATCCAGCCCCAACTGATTCCGATGGTGGAACACTAGTAATTCGTGGTGACCTTGTTGTACAGGGAACCCAGACTACTATACATTCAACCGAAGTTTCCGTAAATGATCTTACATTTACTCTGGCTTCTGGTGCAACTTCAGACTTAGAAGCTGATGGTGCTGGGATAATTATTGGTGGCGCAGACGCTTCAATACTTTACGATGCACAAAATGATAGACTGACAACCAATAAAGGACTTGATATTAATGGTCCACTCTCAATAAACGGAGAGTCTATTGGTGAGGTTATTGATGATAAGGTATCTAACCTCTTAGTCGGTGGTGAAGGTCTTACATTAGAATATAACGATTCCGATGATCAATATTCTGTATCAGCCGACTTAGCTACCACCTCTAGTACTGGTGTCGCATCTTTTGACTCCGCACAGTTCAGTGTTGACAGTGTAGGTCACGTCAATATCCACTCTCTTGATGGTGATAATACACTAATCAAGTTGAAGACTTATGATAGTGCTGGAGTACTTCCCACTGAACAGGAACTAAATGTCGGTGAACTTGCTATCAATACAGCTGATGGTAAGGTATTTGTTAAGAGACAACATGAAGGTATCGGTTCTATTATTGAACTCGGTAGTGGATTGGGCGATGGTAGTGGTGGTACTTTTGATACTTTCGATTATGTTGCGTCTCAAGAACAAGTTACAATTACCGGACAGGACACTTTTGGTAATGGACTGGAATATGATGTTGGTGGAAGACTTCTAGTATTCTTAAATGGTGTATTATTAAACTCTTCTATAGACTATGTTGCTAATGACGGACTTTCTATTGTATTTACGGTTCCTTTAGATGCTGGTTATCACGTTCAGGTTGCTGCATATAGAGCTGCGATCATTGATATTCAGAATGATCTCAATATAGAAGATAATGTAAGACTTCTTATTGGTACTGGTTATGATGCTTTACTTACTCATGACGGAACTAATACTATTTTAGAACAACGTACAAATTCTACCGGAGACTTAAAAATACGACATAGTGATAGTGATGTTATGTCGGTAAAACAAAATGAAGTAATACTACACAAATCAACACAAATAAAAGATTATGGTATAGATACAAATAAAGTTATCACCTCCGGTAATATGGATCCTATTGTTATTGATACTGTTCCTCTTTCGGATTTTAGAACTGCACGATATACTATACAGATATCTAACATTAGTAATATGTCATATCAGTCAAATGAACTTTTATTTATTCACGATGGTGCTGAAGTTTACACTACTTTATATGGGGAGTTGCATACTGGATCATCCGCTGAGGCCTCAATAAATGCAAGTATAGTTGGTACCGATATGGTCGTAACTATTTCACCAAATTCTACACATTCTTATGAATTTAAGTCAGTTCGACACTCCGTTTCTGTATAAATAGAATCAGACAATAAAAATTTTCTTGTCTCTCGATCTAAATTTTAAGAGTTCGCTATGATCAACAACAAATCTTTCAACCGTGTCATCGCGGAAAGTTTATTCAATTTAGCAAACAATAACCAAACAGTTATAAGTCAGACTCCTGGCCTAGACAAAGATATCTTCAGTGCCACTTTCGATACTGTAGATAGCACTATTCCAGAATCTCAAGGTTTTATTGGTGACGGTTTCACAACTGAATATACACTCAATGGCGTGCCCGCAAGATCTGATTTAATTGACGTATTCGTCGAAAACGTTTTACAACGTCCCGGCGAAGTTTATGATGTACAGGATGACACATTAATCTTTACTGAAACTCCATCTCTTGGGATGGATATTTATATCAAATTTCGTTAAACTTATTATCAGTTTAATTTTCACTTTTAACAGGAGAACTACCTAATGGCATTTAGGCAAATTAAATCCGGAGCTCTAGCAAATCAAGCGGTATTAAATACCAAACTAGATACCTCCGCAATTGATCAACAGGCCTCTCTCTCAGGAGTTGACGGTCTTGACACATTCCTCGTTTTTGATAACGACACACAAGCACTTAAGAAAGTATCTTCATCTGGTCTTATCGGTTCTTATACTACCGATGATATATCAGAAGGTACTGAATCAAATTCTAACCTTTACTTCACAGACGTTCGTGCTAAAGCCGCTGTCGCTCAGGATATTGCTGATGCCGTTGCCGCTGAAGCGACAATACGTGCTGCTGCGGATACAACTTTAACTTCTGATCTTGCAGCTGAAACTGCGGCAAGGGCTGCAGCTGATACTGCACTACAAACCTCTTTGGACACTGAAGTTACTCGTGCTACCAATAGAGAAAACGCAATGGAATCTGCATTCCAGTCTGCGGACACAGCAATCAATACTCGTATTGATAATGTATTGTCTAATGTTGACTCGGAAGCACTTAACTCTCTTGCGGAAATTGTTACTGCATTCCAAGATGCTGATGATGCATTATCTGCTTCAATCATTACTAACGCAACTGCTATCTCGAATGAAGTTTCACGTGCGACTACTAAAGAGTCCACAATCGAAGCCAACCTCGCTTCAGAAACTACTGCAAGACAAGGTGCGGACACAACTCTACAAACAAACATAACTAACGAATCTGCGGCTCGTGTTTCTGCTGATAATGCTCTAGATGCACGTATGACTACTGCTGAGGGTGATATAACGCAACTGGAAACTGATCTAGCTGCCGAAATCTCAACTACAGATGGTGAAGTAACTGCTCTACAGAATTCAGTTTCTGCTGAGGTTACTCGTGCAACCGCTGCTGAAGAAGCTAACGCTCAAGGTCTTGCGGCAGAAATTTCTGCACGTGCTATCGCTGATAATGCGGTACGTTCTGACCTAGGTGCAGACATCGTTGCTGGTGATAACGCAACTCTAGTATCTGCTCAATCACATGACGATCTTCTTATTGGAGATAACAGTGTAGATGGGACTGGTGGAAATACTATTACTGCACGTATTGCAACTGCCAAATCAGGTGCTGAATCTGTCGCAGCTGCTGACGCTGCTGCTAAGGTATTGGTTGAGAAGACTCGTGCTGAAACTGCTGAATCTGGACTACAATCTCAAATCACTTCTAATGATGGTGAGATCTCTACTCTACAATCAGACTTAACATCCGAAGTTTCTCGTGCTACTTCTGAGGAGTCTAGAATCGAATCTAAACTAGATAATGTTATCTCTAATACTGACTCAGCTGCTCTTGACTCATTAACAGAAATCGTTGCTGCTTTCCAACAAGCAGATACCGATATGGGCGCTTTGATTTCATCAAACACCACTGCTATTTCAAATGAAGCTTCTGCTAGAACTTCTGCTGATACGACTCTTCAGTCAAACATTGACACCGAAGCGTCAACTCGTGCAGCTGCTGATGCAACTTTGACTTCTGGTCTTGCACAAGAACTTGTTGATCGTGCTGCTGGTGATACTGCGGTTCAAGCGGCTGCTGCCGTCGACGCAACTACTAAAGCAGATGCGGCAGAAGCTTCCGCTAAGTCTCACGCAGAAACTAAAGATGCACTATTTATTGGTGATGCTTCTGTAGACGGAACTGGTGGTAACACTATTACTGACCGTATCGAAACTGCAAAAACTACTGCGGAAACTCACGCTGACACAATCGTTGCTGCTGAAACTGCATTACGAGTTTCTGGTGATGACGCACTATCTCTACGTGCTACTAACCTAGAAGGTCGTATGGATACTGCTGAGACAGATATCGATGCAAATACTTCAGACATCGCTACAGAGACTACTGCTCGTGTTTCTGCTGATACCACTCTTCAAGGTAACATTGATGCAGAAGCTGTCACTCGTGCAGCTGCTGATACTCAACACGACGCTGATCTTCTCGCAGAACAAACCGCAAGAATCGCAGCTGACTCTGCCACTGATGCTTCACTTGCACAGGAAGTTACACGTGCAACTGGTGTGGAAGCTGGTCTAAGAACTGACGTTGATACAAACACTGGTAGCATTGCAACTAATGCTGCAAGTATCAACTCTGAAGTTGCTCGTGCTATCGCAGCTGAAGGTGTTCTTACTACTGCCGTTGCAGATGAGACTGCCGCACGTATTGCCGCTGATGCTGCAATTCAAACTGATCTGGACGTCGTAGAAGGTCGAGTAGACTTCCTAGTAAATGCTGCTCCAGAAACATTAGATACATTAGTTGAAATCATTGGCGCATATGAGAATGCTGATAGTGATATGCAAGTTGTTATCGATAATAACTCTTCACGATTGACTACAAACGAATCCGCTATCTCAACTCTGAATACAGAGATGGATGCTGTCGAAGCACGTGCTACTACGTTAGAATCTGAAATGGATGCTGTCGAAGCACGAGCTACTACTCTAGAGACAGAGATGGATGCTGCTGAAAGTGAAATCGATGACTTAGAATCATTTGTTGGTGAAGGTACTTCACTCGATACTATCGCATCTGATCTCGCTTCTGCGGTTAACGAATTGCATACAGATACAAATGCGGTAGCTGGTCGAATGACTACTGCCGAATCTTCTATAGTAACTAACGCAACTGCCATTTCTACGGAGACTGCCCGTGCACAAGCTGAAGAAACTTCGATTCGTGGCGATTTTGCTGCTGCTGATACTTCAATCCGTAGTGATTTCGCAGCTGCCGATGCCGTTGTATTAAACTCTGCATCTTCAGATGCGACGACTAAAGCAGATAATGCTGAAGCTGCCGCTAAGACTTATTCTGACGGAATTGTTGCTACTGAAGCTTCAACAAGAGAAGCTGCTGACGATCTACTTGAAGGTCAAATCACTGCTGAAGCTACAACAAGAGCGAATGCTGATAACGCATTAGACACTAGAGCAACTACTTTAGAATCAGAAATGACTCTAACTCAAACTTCTGTTGGTGTTGCTACTGACGGTGCTTACCTACCACGTTCAGGTTCTAACTTCTTGGATACTGCTGTATCACTTAAGGACGAGTCTACTAAGTTAGATGTTGCACTTAAGTCTGAAGAAACTGCTCGTATTGCTGCGGATAATACACTAACTAACAACTTGAACTCAGAAATTTCTTCAAGAACTTCAGGTGACGCTAGTCTGCAATCACAGATTACTGCGGAAGTTGGTCGTGCTACTTCAGCTGAACAGTCAAATGCTGCAAATATTGCAACTAACGCTACTGCAATCTCTGACGAAGCGACACGTGCACAGACTGCTGAAGCAGCTGTAAACTCACGAGTAGACTTCATCGTTTCTAACACTGATCCCGCTGCTTTGGATTCATTGACAGAAATTGTAAGTGCATTTAGTGATGCTGATAGTGATTTAACTTCACTAATCTCTTCTAACCAAACTGACATCGCAACTAACGCTTCTGGTCTTGCACAAGAGATCACTGATAGAGCAGCTGCTGTATCTGCCGAAGCATCCGCACGATCTTCTGCGGACACGACTCTTCAGTCAAACATCGATCAAAAGGTTGCCAAGTCTGGCGACACTATGTCTGGTGTATTGAACATGGGTTCAAACAAGGTTGCTGCTGTAGCTGATGGTACTGTCGCTTCTGACGCTGTTAATAAGGGTCAAATGGACGCTGGTCTTGCTGCACAACACATCTCGCAGTTTGACACGAGTGATCTTGTAGAAGATCCTAATGCATCTAACAGATACTTTACTGAAGCTCGTTCAAGAGAATCTATTAGTGCGGTTGATACTAAGGGTAACGGAAGAGTTTCTTACGACAACACTACTGGTGTTATTGCTATTGATACTGCTGGTACTCTACTTGAGTTGGATGATATATCAGAAACTACTTATGTGGGTAAAGCTGAGTACTTAATGCAAGTTAAGTCTGATGAATCCGGTTGGGACTTTATCCACCCGAATGATCTTCAATTCGTACAACCTAATCGTCAAGTTATGAATGGTGATGGAGTACAGACTAACTTCGCAATTACATTCTATGTAAATATTGCGGACGCTCTAGTATTCGTTGGTGGTGTTATTCAGGATCCAGGCACACACTATAACTTTGATTCAGTTGCACAAGAGATTGTATTTACTGCTCCGATTCCTAATGGTGCTCAGGCAGTTATCATCTCTCACTCTGTCGGTGCTGTACAAGGTGTTCTTGATGGTTCAGTTTCTACTTCATCATTCACCGCAGACATTAAAGTCGGTGAACAGGGTGCACAACAAACTGTCGGTACTGTCGAAGCTGCGGTTTCTTCATTCCCTAAAGCGAATCACAGATCTGCTAAGTACTTGGTATCTATCGAGTCTCCAGACGGACAAGAGTTCGAAACACGTGAATGTCTAGTAGTCCATAACGGTACTTCTGCCTTCATCACTGAGTATGGTGTAATCTTTACAGGTTCCACTACTTTGGGTGATACAGATGTACGTGTTAATTCGGGTACTGGCGACATTGAATTGACTTACACTGCTAATGCTGAGAGTACTAAGGTAACAGTCGTTGCTACGTACATCGATGCATAATAATCAATTCATTGCTATGCATAAAAATTAAATTCAGGGGGGTGCAATGCTCCCCTGACCTTGCATAAAACTAAAGGAAAGTAAAATGAGTTCAGAAAAGAAATTTAGAATACAGAACGGCTTAGATGTTGCTGGTGAAGTTTTCGTTAATGGTATCAACATTGTTGGTGCTGATGGCGTACTTAACCAAGCTTCATATCAAACCGCTGTTCAGTCAATGATTGACGCTACTGTCGCACAGGGTGTTGACCAAGGTTCAATCGATAGTGCTGTCTCTACTGCTGTCTCTGCTCTTGCAGACTCGGCACCAGCGACCTTAGACACATTAAACGAATTAGCTGCGGCACTCGGAGATGATGCGGATTTCGCAACGTCAATGACAAACGCACTAAACACAAAATTAAACGCTGCAAACAACTTAAGTGATGTTGCTGATGCCGCTGCTGCTAGATCAAATCTTGGTCTAGGAACTGCCGCGACAGCTGCGATCACATCCTTTGCGACTGCCGCACAGGGTACTAAAGCTGATAATGCTGCTACGCAAGCAGATTTAGATACATTACAAGCTACAATAAACGCTGGTGTAGCAACTACTGCTCAAGGCGCTCTTGCTGATACTGCGGTACAACCAGAAGATCTTGGTGAATTAGCGACTTTGAATAAAGGAACTGGTTTTACTACCACTACCACTAATACGTATTCTTGGTCATCTCAATCAATGGAAAATTTAAGGTCTGGCTTGAGAGCCGATACAATTGCTTTGCTTGACGATGCTCAGACTGAGACTTATAATATTGGTAGTTGGGGAGTAAGTCAGTCATCATCCGCTAACCAAAACTATAGTGCAATATCTATGCGTGATTTTACATCATATACTAATGATGCGAGTCTGAGTACTTACTATGGTAATTACCCAGTTCCAGCTGGAATGTCAGGAAGAAGCGTAAGTAATATCAAAGGCGCGGTGATAGTTTTTGATTCTGATGGAAATGAGACGGACTTAATTTTTAACTATATTGAACCCCTTTCAGTGGGGAACTCTCAACATAGCAACCAATCTCTTTTTGGAAGATCAGTCAGTATTGCTCCAACTGTTAATAAGATGGTAGTGAGTTCATCATTAGCTGTATCTGGAGATTATCAATCAGGAAAGGTGAAAATTTCTATTTATGACTTATCATCTTCAGGCGCAACACTTGTATCAGACTTCTTAGTAGACAGTACTGATGCTGGCTCCAGTGGAAACATAGCAATGAGTGATCAATATATCTATGTTGGCGATGCTTATGGAGATCAAGGTAGTCAAGGACAAATTAATATTTATGACCACTCTGGAAATTTTGTAAGATATGTGACGGGTGATGCAGCGAATGATCGAATGGGATCGATTGTGCATTATCATGATAACAAACTTGTTGGAGTCTCTCAAGGTGGTGCATTTCCAAATTATTCTCCGTATGTAAAAGTATGGAATGAAGATGGTTCTAGTTTATTATATACACATAATTTTCCATATTCTGGAAATAGATATGCTGGAATACAAAGCGAGCAAAAAGCTTCGGCAGTATATGATAATCACTTGTTCATATCAAGTATGGATGGTCAAACTGCTGATGGTGGTAACTTGCCAGATGGGATATTTAATTCTTTATATAAAATGAATTTACTCACTGGTAATATAGATACACTAAATGGGCCTGTTCGGACTCAGAACACTTCATGGGGGTATTCTGTAAAAATAGATCCTACATCTGGAACTTTGGCTGTCCTAGAATACGATGGGTATGGTGTAGGCGAGTGGGATACCCCAAGCTTTGTATATACTGGAAAAGGACTCTTTTTCTATGACTCCTCAGATTTAAGCTTAATTGGAACGACAGATCCAGCTGCAGATATCGCCGCAGGATTTGTCATTAATCAAAATCAAGCATCGTCCTCTTATGTTTCTTTCTATGAGTCGAGTTTCTGGAACGCCAGTGTTATGACAGCTTCTGGTATAATAGTATTAGATGAAATTTACAATGCAACCCATAAATATCTAACATACAAATATGCCGCTGGATTGCAGTCTTCTACAACATTGAATGTTGATCAGACGGTGATTGATAGTGCTGTCGCTGGTGTAGATTTATCTGCATACTCAACAACCGTTGAAATGAATACTGCAATCTCTAATGTTAGTGTTGATCTATCTGGTTACTCAACTACTACAGATATTAATGCTGCTTTTGCTGCTAAACTTGCTGAAGCTAATGCTTATTCTGATCAAGTTGTTGCTTCTACTGTAGATGCTGCCCCTGCCGCACTAGACACTCTTAACGAGTTGGCTGCTGCATTGGGTGATGATGCGAACTTTGCATCTACAGTCACAACCTCTTTAGCATCTAAAGCTGACGATGCTGCAACTACTACTGCTCTTGCTGATAAGGCAAGTCAAGTTGACTTGGACGCAGAAACGACTCGTGCGACTTCTGCGGAAACTATTAACAACCAAGCAATTGCTATACTTCAAAATCAGGTCTCTGGTATTAGCACCTCTTCAGGTTCAACTGATATTGAGATGCAAGCAAATGTTGACATGGCAACAAACAAGATTTCTAATCTTGGAACGCCAACGAGTGGTACAGATGCGGCAACTAAAGCATACGTTGACTCAGGTGTTGCTGGTGTAGACTTATCTGGTTACTCAACTACTGCGGAAATGAATACTGCTATTGCTAATGTTAGTGTTGATCTTTCTGGTTACTCAACTACTACAGAAATGAACTCTGCAATTACTACTGAAGTTGCTAATGTTGTAGATACTGCTCCTGCTGCTCTAGACACTCTTAATGAGTTGGCTGCTGCTTTGGGTGATGATGCAAACTTCGCTTCAACTGTTACTACTAGTATTGCCTCTAAGGCAGATGATGCCGCAACTACTGCCGCTCTTGCAACTAAGGCGGACGCTAGTGCCGTTGCAACTACCGCTCAAGGCGCTCTCGCTGATACGGCATTACAACCTGCTGATTTATCGACTGGATTAGTGTCTAGTACAACTACTGCTTACGACTGGACTGTCCCAAGCATGTCTGCACACAACTTTAACAATGCTGACTTCCAATCGGTAATTGATGCTGGTGCTATATTACCAAGTTACGCAGCAAATAATAACAAGTCCACTCATAATGGATCATTTGCTGTATCCGCTTTCAAGAATGCTTTGGCTCCAAGTAATAACGCCTCTAATTGGGGAAATACTTCTCACACAAAGGGATCTTTTGAAGGTTTGGTGATTGTATATAACGATTCTGGAGATATAATAGATTGGATACCTAATCCTGAGTCCTCTGCACCAAGTTCTACTTGGGGTGCACTTATTGCTATAAACCCAAATGAGTCTGATAGTACTTTAGTCGTTTTGAGAAACGGTGCATACAATGCCACTTCCAAACTTTATGTCTATACGTTGGACTCTTATGGAGCAACTTATCAGACTAACTTTACTATAGACACTAGGGCTTATCAA